>TARA_R110000824_G_scaffold387212_1_pt1 | contig 23190 bp, 26 predicted proteins | sample TARA_R110000824 | Tara Oceans TARA_R110000824 (sample SAMEA4397747) | marine metagenome | biome: Polar Biome; feature: [MES] marine water layer (ENVO:01000295) within the mesopelagic zone...; material: water (ENVO:00002006), including particulate matter (ENVO:01000060) such...
GTAGTTCGTGATGCGCCACCGAGCCGCTCTGGGCGTTGGGGCCTTCTGGATCCAGCGTAGCTTTTCCTTGATTATCCAGGCATCGGCCGTGGCGCTCTGATCGGCTACCAACTCCTGGAGCGCCGCCAACTGTTTAGGTCTCAGGTTCTCGTTGTCCAGATTTTTCAGCAGTGCCCAGCGCAGCGATTTAGGGTGTTCCTGCTCGCGGCGCTCTTTCTTGCGGACCTCGTCCAGCCGCTTGGTAAAGGTCTGCACGATATGGAACCAGTCGACCGTTACCTCTGCCTTGGGAAGGTGCTTGGTGATGCCGCTAAGGAAGGCGGGCGACATGTCGCAGACTACCTCGACCACATTGTCCGTATTGCCGCCATGGGTTGTCAGGAAGGCGCTAAATGCTTGGATGGCATCCTTGCCGCAGCCTGGAACAGCGAAGATCACCGGTGCCTGCTTGCACTGCATGTCGAGGAATACCGGGACATAGCGATGGCCGCGCCGGGACGCGGTTTCGTACACGCCGACCGTCGCCACCCGGGACAGATCCAGTTCCCCCAGCATTCGGCCTACGTAGTGATGCACGATGCGCCATAGTCGTTTGTCGGAAATCTCCAACTGGCGAGACGGCCAGCACCGGCATCTCTTTGACCAGTGACATGGCCGCTTGCTCAAACAGCAGGGTGAAGTCGCTGCCCGGCCGCGCCCAGGGCACTTCTATGCGTTTGACGCCATGTTCAGGACACTTCGTGCGAGGCACGCGAGCATGCAGGTAACAGTGATGCTGAAAGAAGTTCAAATGCCGCCAGGTTTTGTCGGCAAAGTCGTGAGCTTGACAGGCCTTACCGCACTCCGGACAGGGGTAGAGACTACCGCGCTCCGCCTCGACATAGAGATCCAGTCGGTGGGGCGACACGGCGGTATCCAGGTGCTGGTTCTTGAGGATCCAGGGCGCTTCCAAGCCCAGGCCGAGAGTCAGAATTTGGGTGCCGTCCATGTCATACCTACTGTCGTTGTGGAGACTATATTCTGGCCTAGCTCAGGGCATGAATTCCACACTCAGCGTCGAAGAGCCATTTTTTCAACATCTGTATGGGCTAACTTCGGGAATACAACCCAGGATCTGCCCTTACTAGAAAGAGGAGTGTCTTCTACACAGCTGCTTGCCCAGGGGCAACCCAAGCGTTTCAATATGAACATTGAACAAGCGACTACGCTGAAAGTGGATAGTGATCACTTTCCAGGCTTTACCAGTACTGGCAACCGTATTTCAGCTGTTCTACTCAACGAGGTAGGACAGCAAGAAGCAGAAGCTTCTAGCACACGGGGGCACTTCGAACTTGTTAGTCAGCTACAACCGGGGAAATACCAGATTGATGTGACAGGTAGCTCAAGGGGAGGTGCTAAGAAAAATGATAATAACAGCTATGAACTGCATGTTACCTACTAATTATTAACTACCAGCGAATGCCGTCCCCCACATCATGGAACAAATCTTCCGGTTTATAGCTGACTACATTTGATGAGCTTCCAGTAATTTTTTCCATAAACCTCTGATCCGACTGACGATTTCCTTTATCGTATAAAAGATCATTTTTAGTAAACGCATCAGTTCTCAACGAAGTCTGAGATTGTGGCTTAACAATTACCGCATGCCCTGCAGAGCAATCTTTGTTTAGCTCTATTGAGTTATTGGCGAACACCAGCGGGCTTGCAGTGATACCCATGCAAAGACCTACTAAGCACATTTTTTCGCTAGATTATTAAATAACATAACTATCTCCTTATTTTACCTATAGCCGCCTTATATTTAAACGTTACAGTAACGTTAATTTTAAGCGCCGTTTTTCTCACACCACTCTGTGCTCTGAAATTCAAAATCATTAAATTTTTTATAAAAAAATTAATTACCATTGATATCAATGGCAGGTTAAATACATTAACAAGCAATGGCGGTGTAGTTTTTTGTCTAACCAAATTGCATCTTTCTAAAAGCTGCTGAGTGGCCACCCCTTAGCGGTGGTCATTCGGCATTGTTCTAATCGCTGTTAATTGAGGTAATCACCGAATCCATGCCCTTGGACGTGAATTCAAACTCGACCTCATCGCCTTCCTTGAGATTCATAAGCTGCTCAGGCGTAGCCTTGAACCCCATTGTCATGGCCGGCCATTCGAGCTCTGGCACCGGACCATGAGCAATGGTAACGGTTCCTTTCTCCATATTTATCTTACGTATGGTGCCGGCAGCCTTGGCTATCTCAGCTGCAGCGTCGTTCTGATCCATCTGCATGTTATCCATCGCAGTATCCTGATCGTGCTCCATCGCGTTCATGTCGCCAGCAAAAGCGGCAGGAGCTATCGCGAGGGTTATCATTAATGCGAGTTTGGTTCTCATCGTGTTTCTCCAGAGGTTGGATGGGTTAGGTGAATAGATCGGCGTCTCATCAATAGATAAGCCGCTGGGAGGACAAACAAAGACAGTAGTGGGGCAGTGATCATCCCTCCGACCATAGGCGCAGCGATGCGGCTCATAATCTCGCTTCCGGTTCCACTCCCTAGCAGTATCGGTAGCAAACCGGCGATAATAACTGCCACGGTCATCACCTTAGGCCGAACGCGCTGCACGGCTCCCTCACGGATCGCCCCAAAAAGTGCTGGTTCGTCAAAATGACCGGCTTTATTGCGCTCGACCCAGGCGTTGGTCAGATACAACAACATAATCACACCAAACTCAGCAGAGACTCCAGCCAGAGCAATGAAGCCGATACCCGTGGCGACCGATAAATTGTAATCGAGCAAATACAGTATCCAGACCCCGCCTGTAAGGGCGAACGGAAGGGTAGCCAGAATCAATAGCGCTTCGCTAAAGCGTTTAAATATCAAATAAAGCAACACGAAGATGATGACTATCGTTGCTGGCACCACCAGTTTGAGTTTCGCGTTGGCTCGTTCCATGAATTCAAATTGGCCTGAATAACGAATACTCATGCCGGACTCGAGCTCTATTTCATCATTGATCTTGGCACGAATATCTTTCACTACCGTGGCCATGTCTCGGTCGCGAACGTCGACATAGACCCAGCCTGTCAGGCGGGCGTTTTCGCTCTTCAACATGGGCGGGCCGTCGGTGACCTTGATTTGCGCCACGGTGCCTAATGTGATCTGGCTGCCTTGAGGAGTATAGATAGGCAAATTGCGCAGGTCGTCCAGTGAGTCACGCCATTCGCGCGGATAGCGCAGGCTGATCGGATAGCGCGCCAGTCCTTCTACGGTTTCACCAATATTCGCGCCACCAACCGCACCAGCAACGATGGATTGAACGTCGGAGATGTTCAGCCCGTAACGTGCTGCTGAGCTGCGTTCAATGTCGACATCAATGTAACGCCCGCCCGTGAGGCGTTCAGCGACTGCGGAACTTACCCCTGGGATAGTCTGGGCGATCCGTTCCACTGACTGGGTGATTTTATCGATTTGCACCAGATCCGAGCCGTATACTTTGACACCTATGGGGCTTTTTATACCGGTGGCAAGCATATCAATGCGGTTACGGATTGGTGGAATCCACAAGTTAGCCAGACCCGGAACCTGCACCGCCTGGTCCAGCTCAATCATCAGTTTTTCCGGTGTCATGCCCGGTCGCCACTGGTCTTTCGGTTTGAACTGGATAGTGGTCTCGAACATAGTTAACGGCGCTGGGTCGGTCGCGGTATCAGCGCGGCCGGCCTTGCCGAATACCCGCTCAACTTCCGGCACCGACTTGATCATCCGATCAGTCTGTTGCAACAGCTCCGAGGCCTTCTGAACCGAAAGGCTCGGTAACGCTGTTGGCATATAGAGCAAGTCTCCCTCGTCAAGCGGCGGTAAGAACTCTCCGCCGAGTCGCGAGGCCGGCCAAAGAACAGTCAGAAACACTAGCAATGCTACCAGCAATGTGGACTTCGGCCATCGCAATACCGCTTCAAGGGCCGGCTGGTAGATCCAGATCAGTCCACGGTTGATCGGGTTGCGATGCTCATCCGGAATTTTGCCGCGAATCCAGTAGCCCATCAGAACCGGGACCAATGTAATCGAAAGGCCCGCTGCTGCTGCCATGGCATAGGTTTTGGTGAAAGCTAATGGGCCGAACAACCGCCCCTCCTGGGCTTCCAGCGTAAAGACCGGAATGAACGAGAGGGTGATGATCAACAGGCTGAAAAACAGTGCCGGCCCCACTTCAATCGACGCATCAGTAATGACTTTCCAGTGCGCTTCACCCTTAAGCACCTTGTCTGGGTGCTTCTTGTGCCAGGCTTCGATGTGCTTGTGTGCATTCTCAATCATCACGATAGCCGCATCGACCATCGCGCCGATGGCGATGGCGATCCCGCCCAACGACATAATATTGGCGTTGACCCCTTGGCGCTGCATAATGATAAAGGCGATAAGGATGCCCACCGGTAGCGAAACAATCGCTACCAGCGAAGAACGAAAATGCCAAAGAAAAATCAGGCAAACCAGTGCAACTATGATGAACTCTTCAAGCAGCTTGTAACTAAGATTCTTCACTGCGCTGTCTATCAGGGTGCTGCGGTCGTAGGTGGTGACGATCTCCACCCCGTCAGGCAGGCTCTTCTTCAGCTCCTGCAATTTGTCCTTCACCGCCGTGATGGTTTCGCGGGCGTTCTTGCCGCTGCGCAGAATTACCACGCCGCCAACTACTTCACCTTCGCCGTTGAGTTCGGCAATGCCGCGGCGCATCTCCGGGCCTAACTGGACATGCGCTACATCGCCCAACGTAACCGGCACACCGCTACTCTCCAGGCGTAATGGGATGTCGCGAAAATCATTAAGAGACTCCAAATAGCCTGAGGCGCGCACCATGAACTCGCTCTCACCCATCTCCAGCACACTACCGCCCGTTTCGCGATTGGCCGCGTCAATTGCCTGGGTAACCTGTTGCTGCGTCACTTTGCGATTAGCCATACGCACCGGATCAAGCACCACTTGGTACTGTTTGACCATTCCGCCGATTGGTGCCACCTCGGCAACATTCGGCAGTGTCTTCAGCTCATAGCGCAGAAACCAATCCTGTAATGAGCGCAATTGCGAAAGGTCATGGGCGCCGGTGCGATCGACCAGTGCGTACTGGAAAATCCAGCCTACCCCCGTCGCATCAGGCCCTAGCGTTGGGGCAACACCAGCCGGCAGCCGGCTTTGTACCTGACTTAAATATTCAAGCACTCGGGAGCGAGCCCAGTACAGATCGGTATCGTCGTCAAACAATACATAGACGTAGCTATCACCGAAGAATGAGTAGCCCCGCACCGTTTTGGCCCCAGGCACCGATAGCATGGTGGTTGTCAACGGGTAAGTAACCTGATTCTCAACGATCTGTGGCGCCTGCCCAGCATAGGGCGTACGGATAATGACCTGCACATCAGAGAGATCCGGTAGTGCATCAACCGCCGTGTTCTGTACTGACCAAATGCCCCATGCCACAGAAAAAAGCGTGGCAAGTAGCACCAGAAAACGGTTGACGACCGACCAACGGATGATTGCTGCGATCATAACTGGCCTCCCAGTTTTTCGATTCGCTTAATCACCAGCCCTTCATCACTTTCGCTAACGCCTACACGCACCCTGTCGTCCTGAGCCAGGTCTTGCAGCAAAGACTCCTCTGCGATTGGAAAAGACATTGTCATACCTGGCATATTAAGTGTTTTGAAGGGGCCGTGAGATAGCACAATCGCACCCTCTTCCAAAGTAATGATGGTACCTTCAGCCTCGTGCAATGCAGGCTCAGGAGCCGATACTGGCTGATTCATTTGGGTAGTTAACCCGCGCAGACTGGCTTCTGAGTCAAGCAGGAACTGACCAGAAGCGACTACCTGCTGATTTTCCTCCAGCCCTTCAAGCACTTCTGTTTTACCACCAGCTTCACGGCCAGTTCGTACTTCTATCGGGCGATATTTACCTTCTCCTTCAGTCACCATGACAAGAGTACGCCGACCGGTGCGGATCACAGCCTCGGTGGGCAAGACCAGTGCCATCTCATCGCTGCGGGTCAACGTTACTTCAGCGGTCATGCCAGGGCGCAGACGTTGCTCAGGATTAGGCAGCTCAATTCGGACTCGTACTGTTCGGCTGTCCAGGTTGGCTTCTGATAAGATAGTCTCAATCGTTCCTTGCAACGCTTCACCTGGAAACGCTGGAAGCCTAGCTTCGACAGGTTGACCCATTGCCAATACGCTCATCTGAGACTCGGGCACCGCTACTTCAAGCCAGACGGTTTCCAAGCCGTTGATGCGCGCCAGCGGCGCGCCAGCAGGCAACGTCATACCTTCGCGCACCTCAAGCGTTCGCAGCACGCCGCTGATGGGGCTACTGACGGTCCATACTGATATCGCTTTTGCACCACGTTCCAGTTGCGTAATGTACTCAGCCGGCATACCTGCCAGGCGCATTCGTTGGTGAGCTGCCTCTAAAAGTTGTGGCTCGTCCAAACTGCGCAGGGCGAGATACTCCTCCTGTGCAGCGACCCACGCAGGCACCAGAAAATCGGCCAACGGTGCCCCTTTTTCCACTACGTCTTCCGGCGCTAGGCCATAAACCCGCTCGACGAAACCGCCGCTACGCGCCTGAACTATGGCAACATCACGCTCATCAAATGTCAGGATTCCAGCCGCGGTAACAATCTCACTGACAGACTCACGCGTTACGGTAGCTACACGCATCCCCAGGTTCTGCATAATGCCAGGGTCGATTGACATGGAGGCGCCATCGCCACCTTCATCGGCATAACGAGGCACCAAATCCATATCCATGAAGGGCGATGGACCAGGCTCGTCGAAGCGCTGCTGGGGATACATGGGGTCGTACCAGTACAGCACTTCTTTATCTTGCTGTTCGTCTGCCTGAGCGTGAGCGGGCAACGTCGCCAACGAAAGTCCGACAAGGCCTGTAAATCCAAGAACCCTGGGCCAGCCGATCAGCAACGCTCGTCGCTTGATTTTGAATATCATGGCTGGTTATCTCCGAAAGCGAAATGTAGGCGAGCATTGGTTAACGAGCGATCCCGAGCCAAATCAACGCGGCGCAAGCGGGTTTCAACCAGCTCTTGCCGAGCACTGATGACGGCCATGAGTTCACCGCTACCGGCACGATAATCCGCCATAGCTAGTCGCACCTTCTCTTCAGCCAGCGGCAGCAAAGCCTGCTCAAGCCGAGCCAAGCTTTGAACAAGCCGCTGGTATTCAGCCAGATCAGTTGCCAATGATTGGTTGTACCTACGCAACACTGCCTCTCGTTCTGCTTCAAGCTGGGCCAGACGAGAGCGTTCAGAATCAATAATGGGATCTTGACGTGAACCGGAAAATACGGGTAGATCAAAATTGACGCTGAGGCTAACCATATCGCCGAAATCACGACCGCGCCGCTGGTAATCCACGCCCCAGCCCCAATCAGGAGTTTTCTCAGCGACGGCTTCAGCAATTTCAGCCTGTGCCTGACGCGTCATCGGATTGAATGCCAGCAACTGCGGATGCCGTTCCAGGTTGTACTGGTAATGAGCTAAATCGTCCTGCCATTGTGGCCAGCCACCGGTCAGTGGCTGGCTGGCGGCCGGGCCAATCCAGCGGCTTAGTGCGGCCCGGGCTGCTGTTTCGTTGCGCCGTAACAAGTCCTCCTGATCCGCTAGCAATACAGCTTCCTGTTTCGGCAGTATGCTGTCAGCTAGCTGACCACGTCCTCCGGCAAGCCGCGCTGTTACTGCTCGGGAAAACAGTTCGTTTTCAGCATAAAGCTGTTTGAACAGGGCCAGCTTGCGCTCGATCGCTAAGGTAGTGATCCAGGCGTCTGCTGTTTCCTGGCGTACCTGAAGAAGCTCAATGGCCTGCTCCGCATCAGCGACCGTCGCAGCAGCATCCGCTGCATCAATTCGTGCCCGGCGCTTATCACGGTTAGGGACTTCCTGCATTACACCGACCATCTGCATGGTCATCGGCTCATTGCCAAGCTCCCAGCGTGATTCGCCTTCAATGGGAGTGTTTTGCAGTCCTAATCTCAACTTGGGATCCGGCAGTTCTCCGGCGGGGATGGCCGCACTGCGTGTCGCCTGCTGATTGGCCGCTTGAGCAGCCAACGAAGGAGCTTCACGCTCAGCCAAATTCAAGGCTTGCTCCAAAGTAAGTGCGACTGACAACCCAGGAAAGCCAAGCGAGCTGACGAATAGGGCGGCCGTGCACGCACGAAGCCAATTGATTCGGTATTTCATGGTGATTGATTCCGTTTATGTTCCAGCGCGAACCAAAGGCACGCGATGACCATCCGAAAGCTTCAGGGGCGCCGGATGATATTCATTACATAATAGGAATCAGCTGCGGGGAGGATGCCAAACGGCATCTGGTGCGAGGGACCGCACAAAATTTATTGCCAACACAAGAGGGAGCTGGCTGGGCGAAAACGGCAGGCTTTTGATAACAGCTACCTGGAGCAGGCTGCTGGTTTTACATTCCTTGCCGCTCTTGCAGTCGGCAAAGTCATCTCGTTCGTGCTGCGAACAGCATTCATGCTCGGTGTCCCCCGAGAAACTAGACTCCGGGGTAACGTAAACATTCGAATGATCCATGGAGAAAGAACCGGTCATCATAAGGGTTTGCGCCGTTCCCGTTACGGGAAGTGCAAAACTCAAAATAAATACAATAAAAAACCGGGTATATAATTTCATAGTCGGGCATTCTATTGAAAAAAGACTCATATAACAAGACTTCCTAAATGATCGCGCAGCAATAATCACGCTTTATTTCAGTATTTTGCAGTGCATTTAGGGCATTTTCACAAAGGCTTTCAGGAAAATTAAATCTATAAAATAAAAAACAAAAAAGATACAAAACTTTGGTAAAAAAAGTTAAAGGTAATGCAGAAAAAAGAGCTATTAAATAGTCATTAATGGTAATGTAAATGTTATAAGCACCTCGCTAAGAGCCTCATTTTGGAGAAACTAAACAACTTACAATTAGCCTACCCCAAGGTTGCCAGGGAGGGGAAAAGGTCGACCATGATACTGGAAAGCCGTGTCATATACCCCGTAACGATGGCGATGCCCATCAGGATCACAATCGTGCCCGCCACGGGGCGAGCATAGGCGCTCCACCTTCCTAGGCTTTGCCGATGCAGAGCGAATCGATTAATCAGTAAAGTGCTGGCAAGAAAAGGTAGCGCTAGGCCAGCCGAGTAGGCACTGAGATATATCATTCCAGCCTGAGCACTAGCAGCGTTGGACGTGGCCATCAGGATGGCGCCCAGGATGGGGCCGATACAAGGCGTCCAACCGATGGCAAAAGAGATCCCGAACACAGTCGCCGACAGCGGGGAGCCACCCTGGACATTGGGGGTGAACTGAAAGGTACGCTGGAAAAGCGGCAACCGGAACACGCCGGTCATGAAGAGGCCCAGCACGATCACCGCCGAGCCGGCAACCCAGTTGAATTCTTGACGATACCCTCGCATCAGTTGCCCGATACTACTGGCGCCGAGCCCGAGTAGGATGAACACGATGCTGAAGCCGAAGACGAAGAAGGCACTGAGGGTCAATGCCTCTAACCGCCTGTCGGCTTTACCGGCACTACCGCCTGTGACCACCGACAGGTAGGCCGGTAACAGGGGCAGCGTGCAGGGCGAGAAGAAGGAGACCAATCCGCCGATAAAGGCGCCGACCAAGCCGATGGAAGAGAGAGATTCCAATGTGTTATCGCAACTTAAGTTATGGAGACAGCCAACAAGGGTATTGATACCAATCCCATGGTGCTACCTCCTATCATGTCCATTTTAGCGCCATAAGAATTTTAAGGCTTACAGCTACTTTAAGGTCAACCTTTATTGGCAAATTATTTGTCTCCTACCGAACTGCAAATATTACACATCAGGCTTGACCTTAAAGTTGACTTCAAAGTTATGGTGGCTACTCAATGAATGACATGAGGACATTTCCATGGCGCTACAACTGGGCGAGACAGCACCAAACTTCACGATCGAATCCACGCAAGGCACGGTCAACTTTCACCAATGGCTTGACGACAGCTGGGCGGTGCTGTTCTCGCACCCCGCTGATTTTACGCCAGTATGCACCACAGAACTGGGCGCGTTTGCCAAGCGAAAGCTCGAATTCACCCAGCGGGGAGCCAAGCTGGTTGGGGTTTCGGTGGATCCACTTAGCTCTCACCACGACTGGGCGAGGGATATTGAACAGACTCAGGGCGCAGCTCTGAACTACCCCTTGCTGGCTGACGAAGATCAGGTGGTGGCGAAGCTGTATGGAATGATTCACCCGAAAGCCGATCCTAAACTGACGGTGCGTACGGTCTTCATCATCGATTCTGACAAGAAAATTCGTCTCACTTTGACGTATCCGCCCAGCACTGGACGTAATGTCGACGAGATACTGCGGGTTCTTGATTCGCTGCAGTTAACCGACAAACACAAAGTGGCCACGCCCGTTGACTGGCAAAACGGTGACGATGTCATCATCTCGCCATCGCTATCAAATGATGACGCCAAGCAACACTTTCCCGAAGGTTGGAACACTAAGACGCCCTACCTTAGGGTCGTGCGCCAACCGTAGCAATAGGAGCCTTGGCCAGTGTATGGAGCATATCAACTGAGTCAGGCTATTGGACGTTCAGACTAGCAATGTCGTGAGGAAGCGTCATGCAAACACTAAGTATCGGCGAGCTTGCCGAACGAAGTGGAGTCGCTAGCCAGGCGATTCGATTCTACGAAAAAGAGAAACTTATGCCTCCTCCGAGGAGGACCGATGCCAACTATCGGCGTTACCCATTAGAAGCCGTGGATCGGTTGCAGTTTATCGTTCATGCCAAGCAGTGGGGCTTCACGCTACAAGAGATTCGGGAGCTGTTAATGCTTCAGGATGCTAATGGCGACCGGGCACAAGCTAAACGCATCGCCGGCGAGAAGCTGCATAAAGTGCGCGAGCAGATCAAACACCTCACGCGGATTGAAGCCGTATTATCGAAAACATTGAGTGAGTGTGCAGGCGAAGGGCCTATGCAGGAAGGCTGCCCGATTGTTGAAGCTATCGCTGAGCAGACTGAATGATTGGGCACTTTCTCGACAGCGAACATGGAAATCAAGTTTGCCTATCGGGTCGTCGATAAATTAACAGGGAGATCGTCATTATGACGCAACACGTCGACATCGAGATTCGTGGTATGTCCTGTGCTTCCTGTGTTGGGCGTGTGGAGCGTGCACTCAGCCAGCAGCCAGGCGTGATCAACGCTCAAGTAAACCTCGCCACACAGAAGGCGGCTATCCAGGTCGAAGCAGGTACCGCAACCGCTAACCTACTCAATGCCATTGAAACGGCGGGCTATCAACCGGTGGTAGAAAGCCTCGACATACCCGTCACCGGTATGAGTTGCGGATCTTGTGTCTCTCGGATTGAGCGAACGCTAACGAAGCTGCCCGGCATAGTGGAGGTGAGTGTTAACCTCGCCACCCAGAAAGCCTTCGTTCGTTTCCTGCCGGGAGTCGTTTCGCTACCGCGAATTCAGCATGCCATCCGCGAGGCAGGCTATGAACCACAGGATACCGATACGCCGCCACCGACGGACAGCGAGGACCGGGAGAGAGCTGAGCTTCGCCGCCGAGTCGTGCTCGCGGCAATATTCACGATTCCGGTGGTCATCATCGCCATGGGGAAAATGATTCCCGCTTTTGACACGCTGTTAACAAGTCTAATGCCGCATCGCGCCTGGATGGGCGTCGAGTGGTTATTGGCGACACCGGTGCAGTTTTATGCAGGTGCACGCTTCTATCGTGCCGGCTTCGCCGAACTCCGGCATTTTAATCCGGGCATGAACAGCCTCGTCATGATCGGCTCGAGCGCTGCTTACTTCTATTCAGTCGCCGCCCTGCTGGTGCCCGCGCTCTTCCCCGTCGGAACCGCCGTGAGCTATTTCGAAGCGGCAGCGGTCATCGTGACGCTAATTCTGCTCGGTCGCTATTTTGAACACATTGCCAAAGGTCGCACTTCCGAGGCGATCAAGAAGCTTCTGCAATTACAGGCGAAAACTGCCCGTGTCATCCGCGAGGATGAAACCGTCGAGCTGCCTATCGACGCCGTCGTCACGGGCGATCGTATTTTGGTTCGCCCAGGGGAGCGTGTTCCAGTCGATGGCATCGTTGAGGAGGGTCACTCCTACGTTGATGAGTCGATGATCAGCGGTGAGCCAGTGCCGGTCGTCAAACAGAAGGGTTCCGAAGTCGTCGGTGGCACTATCAACAAGAACGGTGCACTTACCTTTCGGGCCACGCGAGTCGGTGCCGACACCGTGCTGTCGCAGATCGTCAAGATGGTGGAAACGGCCCAAGCGGAGAAGCCCCCCATTCAGCAATTAGCCGACAAGGTTGCTGGTGTGTTTGTTCCTGTGGTCATCGTTATTGCCGCGATTACCTTTGCACTCTGGTTCGCTTTCGGACCGGCGCCGTCTTTGTCCTTTGCCTTCGTCACTACCGTTAGCGTGCTGCTAATTGCCTGCCCCTGTGCGATGGGTCTGGCCACCCCAACGGCCATCATGGTCAGTACCGGGAAAGGGGCCGAGATGGGAGTGCTATTTCGTAAAGGGGCGGCGCTTGAGACGCTGGCCAAGATGAATACGGTAGTACTGGACAAGACCGGCACTTTGACCCAAGGGCGCCCCGAACTGACCGACTTCGAAGCGATCAACGGCCATGAAAACGACGTGCTGCGACTGGTCGCGGCGGTGGAAGCTCAAAGCGAACATCCCATCGCCGAGGCCATTGTCCAGGGCGCCAAGGCCCGCGGGCTGGAATTACCCTCAATCAGTCGCTTTAGTGCCGAGCCTGGCTACGGCATTGAAGCCGAGGTCGACGGCCACTTGGTGCAGGTAGGGGCTGATCGTTACATGCGTCGGTTGGAAATCGAGCTCGGCCAGGCAGAATCACGCGCCAAGGTGTTGGCCGAGAACGCCAAGAGCCCACTCTATGCCGCGGTAGACGGTCAGCTTGCTGCAGTCATCGCGGTGGCGGATCCCCTTAAAGAAGGCTCTGCCGAGGCTATCGCAGCACTCAAAGCGCAAGGGCTGGACGTGGCCATGCTCACCGGCGATAACCGTGCCACTGCCGATGCTATCGCCCGACAGGTTGGCATCCAGCAGGTTCTCGCCGAGGTGCTGCCCGACCAGAAAGCGGCAGAGATCCGGCGTCTCCAAGCGGAGGGCAAGCGTGTCGCTTTTGTGGGAGATGGAATCAATGATGCTCCCGCGTTAGCGCAGGCCGACGTGGGCATTGCGATCGGTACTGGTACCGATATCGCCATCGAGTCTGGCGATGTGGTGCTGATGAGTGGCGATTTGCGAGGCATCGTCAATGCCACAGCGCTCTCCAAGCGTACCCACCGGACCATTATCGGCAATTTCGTTTGGGCCTATGGCTACAACGTAGCACTAATCCCCGTGGCGGCGGGCGTGCTCTATCCGTTCATCGGCGTATTGCTCAGCCCCATGCTGGCGGCGGCGGCCATGAGCGTTTCCAGTGTTTTTGTGCTGACTAACTCGTTGCGGCTACGCCGTTTCACATCGGATACCGGCAATGCCACATCACGTCCAAACGATGCTGTTCATCGCGCCTAAACCAAACACCGTCGTGTTAACGAGGAATTCAAAATGATGGGAAGTGAAAGCTGCATGTGGGGTATGGCAGGGATGGGCCTAATAGCGATCTTGTTGATTATTGCACTGGGGCTTGGTGTTGCTGCGCTTATCAAGTACCTGTTTTTTAATAAGAAGCACTAAAACCAGCCAGTAAATGTGATCGACCTAATCCCTTGGAAAAACAGTAATTGATAAAGAGAGCATTCATGAGGCATATCCTACATTCTACTTATTACCTAGCCGCTGCAGGTCTGTTAGGTCTTATTACGTTGCCTGCGTTGGCGCAGGAAGCAGGAACCGATGCCAATGAGAGTCATCAGGCCAGCAGTGCCGCTAATACTGAGTCTCCCTTGCCCAAGACGATTACCGTGTTGGTGGATCAAGGGTTCACATTCCATGGCAGCTTCGAAGCGCCTGACGACCTCCAAGGCTATGCCTTGTCTTATGATAATGAGCCTATGGCGGCTTATATTTCTTCCTCTTCCGACTATGCCGTCATTGGTACGTTAATCGACCCCCAGGGCAATGCCGTCATGGAAAGCCAGCTTCAGGCTCTGGTGCTGGACCCCATGCTGGAAGCTACCTGGAGTGCGTTTGAAAACACTCGTTTTATCTCGGAGGGGAATGATGATGCTTCGCATATTGTGTACACACTAACAGACCCCAACTGCCCCTACTGCAATGCACTCTGGAAAAATTCGCGCCCGCTCATTGAGCAAGGCGTGTTACAGCTTCGTCACGTGCTGGTCGGCGTGCTATCAGAGGACAGTCTTCGCAAAGCTGCTGCAATCCTTGAAGCCGACAATCCGGCCAGTGCTCTCGAAACTCATGAACTGGAATTTCGCAATGGCGGCATAAGGCCGGTGGAGCCGTCGGAGGAGAGTCAAGCGCTTCTTAGAAATCACGCCCAGATCATGCGTGAGGCCGGTGCTACGGGAACGCCGACCAGCTACTACCGTGATGAAGCCGGGAAAGTTCAGCGTATCAATGGCGCAGTGTCGACCGACCAGTTTCGCGAAATATTGGGCGTTGAATGATACACCATAACGGTACAGGGCTGAGATGCGAGTCTCCCCAATCACGACCACTGAGATGCACATGGCAACCAAGCTTAGCGTAAAGCAAACGCTCTTTTTGGGGCTCACTCTATTGATGGGCTTGGCGGCCCTTTATTGGATTCTGATGGAGACCGGCGCCTTGTCGGTCTTGACCGACAAGCAGGCCTTGCGTGAGTGGCTTGATAGGCTGGGCGTCTGGGGGCCGTTGGCCATCATCTTTATGATGATGGCGGCCATTGTCATGAGCCCGATTCCCAGTGGCCCAATTGCGATGGTGGCTGGTGCGCTTTACGGCCCAGTTGGGGGGACGATCTATGTCGTTATCGGTGCCGAAGCCGGTGCTCTGCTCGCTTTCTGCATTGCTCGTTTGCTCGGCTATGAAGTGATGCAACGCTGGCCGCGTACGCGGCCCATCCTCAACTGGCTGGGAAAGGAGCGCTCTCAGACAGGCTTGATGCTCATCGTTTTTGCATCCCGATTGGTGCCCTTCCTTTCGTTTGATGCCGTCAGCTATGCGGCAGGTATCACCCCCCTGTCTTTCTGGCGCTTTTTGATCGCCACACTGGCCGGCGTGATCCCCACGGCGTATCTAATCGTCATGTTCGGCGAAGTGCTGATTACGGCCGACTCCCGTGGCCTCACAATCGCGCTGATTCTCATCAGTGGCATTACATTGCTGCCGCTGCTGGCGAAACGCTTATGGGCTCGACAGCCATGACCGATAGCAACCGAGTGCTCTAAATCAACTTTCGTAAGCATTAACAATGCTCAGCAGGCACTTACCCGCTACTACCTGTGAGACGTACACGTGAAATTTCGGACATTGCTATTTTTACCCCTATTGGGCTTTTTTGGTTTGAGCTTTTTCTTTTATCAGGGCTTATCAATGGATCCTAGCGCCAGAGATTCACCCTTGTTAGCTCAGCCGTTTCCGCCATTCAGACTGACAACGCTGGAAGACCCCTCAAGGCTCGTTAATGAATCTCTTTTTAAAGGAAAGGTGACATTAGTCAATGTGTGGGGAGAGTGGTGTCCGACTTGCAAACATGAAATGCCGCAGTTATTGGATTTAGCCGCGCGAGGCGTCCGCTTGGTTGGGATCAACTATAAGGATACCCAGGCAAAGGGGCTCGAGTTTCTTGACGAGTTCGGGAACCCTTTTGAAGTCAACATCTTTGATCCAGAGGGTAACCTAGGTTTTGAGCTAGGTGTGTATGGCGCCCCAGAAAGCTATCTGGTCGATACCGAAGGCACTATTCGTTACAAACATACAGGTTACATAACGTCTGAAGATGTTGAGCGAGTCATCCAAGAAGTCGAGAAGTGGAAACGATAAAACGGTTATGAAAACGCATTATTTTTTTATTAATGACTCCATCTGTAACGCTAAGTTAAGGAAGGTATATGTTGCAATACCCTCAAATTGATCCGATCGCCATCGCCATAGGCCCTCTTCAGATCCACTGGTATGGCTTAATGTATGTCATCGGGCTAGTCGCTGCTTGGTGGTTGGGTCGGCGTCGCGCCCATCGACTCGGCCTAAGCCACGATGATATGGGCGACCTGATCTTCTACGGCGCCATCGGCATCATCGTTGGCGGCCGTCTTGGCTATGCGCTGTTTTACGGGCTCGAACAACTGCAAGCAAACCCCCTTTGGTTATTAAAAATCTGGGAAGGAGGCATGAGCTTTCATGGCGGCCTTGCCGGTGTATTAGTGGCTGCCTGGCTGTTTGCTCGCAAACATCAACTGGCTTTTATTCAACTGACTGACTTCATTGCTCCGTTAGTCCCGATCGGCCTGGGAGCGGGTCGCCTCGGTAACTTCATCAATCACGAGTTACCGGGAAGAGTTAGTGATGTACCTTGGGCAATGGTGTTTCCATCCATGATGGAGCTGGGCCCAGAGCCACGCCATCCTTCGGCTCTCTACGAGTTTGCCCTTGAAGGTGTCGTGTTGTTTGCCGTGCTGTGGTGGCTATCGCGCCGACCGCGTCAGCGAGGCCTCATCTCTGGGTTGTTCCTGCTTCTGTACGGAGCCTTTCGCTTCATCGTGGAGTTCGTGCGCCTCCCAGACCCTCAGTTGGGATTCATCGCTTTTGGCTGGTTGACCATGGGGCAGCTGTTGACACTACCGATGCTCATAGCGGGTTTTGCTCTGGTCGCTTGGTCCAGACGTCAGCCAGTGGATAAGCCAAAGGCGGCGTTAAACTCATGAAACAAGTCTTCGCTTTTCTAATGGTGGCACTCTTTATAGTCACACCGGTAGCGGCACGTGAAGAGATATTTGGGGTTGGTGACAAAAGCTCCCCTTTTAACCGTTCGACGCAACGTGACTTTCTACCGGCTACAGAAGCCTTCCGAACCACCGCTTGGCGAGACGATGATCGGGTTTATGTCGGTTTCACCGTCGCCGAAGACTATTACCTTCATCGGCATCAGTTTGCGATTGAGAGTCTCTCTCGAAGTATCAATTTCGGAGAGCTGGCTTTGCCACCTGGTGAGCCAATGTCGCACGCATCTTTGGGGGACATTAATGTTTTCTACAATCAGGTGTTGGTGAGTGCGCCCATCGAGGCGAGCGAGACCGTGATCGGACCGTTGGCCGTCGTGGTGACCTTTCAGGGCTGTTCCGATCAAGGACTTTGCTATCCACCCGAACAGGTCGAACTTATCTCACCGTACGGCTCCCCTCCGGCGACCTTCGCCACCAGCCCCTCCCTTGGTACGGCGGATAGCACCAAAGGCGCTCCTTAAATGAATCCCGCCGACCTGAGCCTGCCGCCGCTGGCGGCGGCCTTCGTCTTCGGCTTGCTGGGAGGCGCGCACTGTATCGGCATGTGTGGCGGCATCATGAGTGCCCTGACCTTTGCTGTGCCCCCCAGCATGCGACAACCTAGCCGTTTAGCAGCTCTGTTGCTCGGCTATAATTTAGGCCGTATCAGCAGCTACATGATCGCGGGTGCCTTGGTGGCCCTGCTCGGTTCCGTGCTCAACCATGCATTGGACAGCTTCGCCCTGGTATTGCGTATCCTGGCGGCGGTCATGTTGATACTGATGGCGCTTTATATCGCCAACTGGTGGAAGGGCTTGCTACGTATCGAGGCACTAGGGCGCGTTCTGTGGCGCCGCATCGAACCAATAGGACGTCGCTTGATGCCTGTTGTAAAAGTGCCCCAAGCGTTCGCACTTGGCTCGCTATGGGGCTGGATGCCTTGTGGGCTAATCTATTCGATGCTGGCCTGGAGTCTGGCCGTAGCCGAGCCATTGCGTGCCGCCGCGATGATGGGGGCCTTCGGGCTCGGCACCCTGCCTGCCGTCCTAGCGACCGGTGTGGCAGCGCGCCGCGTCTCAATATGGATACGTAGTCCTGCGACTCGTACGCTAGCAGCGCTGCTAATTATTGCGTTTGCCGTCTGGCAACTCTGGTATTTGGAATCCATGATAGGGATGGTGGATACGCACGGTGCCATGACCCCATCGCACCATTAATGATGACCTCGCTTATCATTAATCTCGACGTCTGATTTTCTAGATCCAAGCGATTCGATGAGCTCCTTCAGGCTGAAACTTTCAGTCATCTTGTCTTGATTCATATTATCTATCCAGCGCGCTATCACCTGGAACTCTTGAGCCCGCAAGTAAAGACGTCCCCTTTGAGTGGCGAGTGGTACTGGTTCAATAAACTCTGCAGTGCCTTGATCCGCCCAAGATAATATTTGCTTGATCTCTGGAAGACTAACACCCAGCGAACGCAGGCAATCGATAAAACGTAGGCGCCCCAAGGACTCTGCATCGTAGAGTTGATAACCGTTGCGCGGGTCGCGGTGCGGTTGCAATAACCCTTCCCTTGTATAGTGGCGTACCGTTTCTGCCGTTACTCCTCCCGTCTGAGCCAGCTCTGAGACTCGCATTGGCTTATCCTCATTCGTTTATTCGTAGCCAGCTTACAACCGTTAGGCTGCCCAAAGGTCAAGTCTTCAGCTGAGCGCTCATGACAAACATTTAGGTTGTATAACGAAATTTAAAATGAGGCCTTGACATTAAAGTCTGCTTTAAGGATATCTTAAAAAAGCACTTCTGCCACAGGATAAAAAACCGTAATCAAGTCCTACCACCAGCGCGTTTGGCAGAGTGACTCACACACAGAGGAGAGTGTCATGCGTAAACGTAATACTGCGATCCTGTTTACTGCCATTGTTGCTGCCAGCAGCTTCGGAGCTAGCTCGCTTCTTGCCCAAGAAGAGAATCAACAGAAGCCGATGGAGGGCAACGCCATGCATAGCAATATGATGCAAGCAGGGGGTATGCACGACATGATGGGCGATATGAAGTCCATGATGGAAAAATGTAACGCCATGATGGAAAACATGCAGCATGAGAACGACGACGCTTAAAGCGGCTCGGATAGGGTTGCTTGTACGCAAGCAACCTTTTCATCATGCGGATAGCGTCGCTTGGACCTTCCTCTCTGATATCTAACCGGACACACAACATATGAAACATTGGAAAGCGCTTGCCGTTACGTCTTTGCTGGCTTTTCCTGTATCGGGATTGGCGGCTGATATATCAGCGACTCTCTACAAAAATCCCAATTGCGGGTGTTGTGCCGAATATGCCAAGTATTTGGAACAAAACGGCTTCGACGTGGAGACGATCGACACCCATGATCTTGTTAAAATGAAAGCCGAGTATAACGTCCCTGAAGAACTGCATGGCTGCCATACCACGGTCGTAGGGGACTATCTCTTCGAAGGGCATGTGCCTGTTGAGAGCGTGACCCAAGTGCTTGATGAAAAGCCCTCTATCATAGGGCTGAGTGTGCCGGGAATGCCGCTTGGCTCACCGGGCATGTCGGGAGAAAAGCGTGGCCCGTTGGAAGTCTATGCCATCGCCTCGCAATCGACTGAGAGCCCCGACATTTACGCGACTCACTAAAGGATAGTGCGGCGATGAAACACCCCATCCTGACAGGACATTTCGTAGCTGTATTTCTGATGACTGCCACATCCCTTGCCATGGCCGCCCCGTCAGAAAGTTCAGGGCCACAGGGGTTTCTTCTCTGGGCCACCCCCAACGACGTGGCACAAATCAGTTTCGAGGATAGTGGCGGTACCCCTTTAACACTGGCTGACTTTGAAGGGAAACTGATTCTACTCAACATCTGGGCAACATGGTGTGGGCCTTGCCGAGAGGAAATGCCCACTTTAGATGCCCTGCAAGCTGAGCTTGGCAGCGATGACTTTGAAGTGGTCGCCTTATCGATCGACCGTAAGGGGGTCGAGATTGTTAATGAATTTTATCAAGAGATAGGCATTGAACATCTGGCTCCCTATATAGATAAAACCGGGATGGCCAGTGCAGATCTTGGGGCCGTAGGTATTCCCACGACGCTGCTACTTGACCGCCAAGGCAAAGAAATTGGGCGCCTCGTGGGGGAAGCCGAGTGGAACACTCAAGACATGATCGACTTTCTTGCCGAAATGATTGCAACCAGATAATGAGGTAGCACCATGAGTTGTTGTGACGACAAAACCCAACAGAACAAACAAAAATCGGGGCTACAAGGCCTGTTGACAGGGCCACCCGGCCTGATGTTGCTGGGTGGCGTGGCAGTGGCTGGCGGCCTTGCTTTTGGCTGGGATAACCTGGTTTTGCTGGGCATCGCGCCTATACTATTGAGCCTATTGCCATGTCTCATTATGTGCGGATTAGGCCTATGCATGATGAAGTGCAAAGACAAAAAAGGTGAAGCGACCGAGCAAAGCGACGCTAACAATGTTCAGGCTCGGGTAGAAGACGCTTCAGAAGTGAATGCTGGCACAGCGTCCACCACTCGCCAAATAGTAGATCAAAACGAGTCAATCAAGCATTCCTCATCAAATTTCCAAGCCTAGCCATGGGTAAAGGGTAATGCTTGAAGTAGCCAATATAGGACTGGTCACTGCCTTTCTGGCAGGCCTGATCTCGTTCATTTCACCCTGTGTTTTGCCACTTGTGCCTGGCTATCTTTCTTTCATGACCGGCCGCTCGCTCGGACAATTACAGAAGGCGGATAGACGAGAGCGACTCCGGGTGTTAACCCAGTCGATATGGTTCGTGCTCGGTTTTTCAACCGTTTTTTTGTTGCTGGGAGCCAGCTCCACCGCCATTGGTCGTCTGCTATTGGTGTATCGCCAAGAAGCAAACCTAGTCGGTGGCCTTATCGTTATACTGTTTGGTGCCTTCATGACCGGGCTCATGCCATGGCGCTGGTTTCATCAAGAATGGCGGTTTATGGGTCGACTGAAGGACGTCGGCGGAAGCCGCAGTGCGGCTTATCTGCTTGGTTTAGCGTTTGCATTTGGCTGGACCCCCTGCATTGGCCCGATTCTGGGTGCCATTCTTACCGTCAGCGCTTCCACGGCCAACGCCTGGAGCGGCATGGCGTTGCTCGGCGTTTATTCTTTGGGTCTGGGTGTGCCCTTCATGCTGAGTGCCCTTTCACTTGATCGCTTCATAAAGCACCAGAAATTCCTGCGTCGCTGGGGGCATTTCATACATATAGCGGCTGGGTTGATCATGATCCTGATGGGTAGCTTAATGATCACAGGCAAACTATCCGAGCTGTCATATTGGTTATTGCGTACTTTCCCTGCCCTAGGTGTTATCGGCTAATCGTTATTTAAGGAAATATTGAAATGCACATGATCGTGAGTCGTTTTTTACGTGTCTTCTTACTGACAGGCTTGGCCGCAGTCAGCTTTGGCAGCGCCATTACGGCCTTGGCAACTGAAGAAGGGTTGCTTGCACTGCAATATGACGTAACAGGCAAACGACTGTTTAAAATTGAGGCTAACCAACTATTCCAGCGTGCCGATGAAGGCATGACCTGGAATGCGATTCCCTTGCCCGAAGACGTGAATGAAGGCCAGTTGCGCGCGGTATCGGTCCCCTCCACTGATCCGCAAGCGCTCTATATCGCAGGCCCCTCAATCGGGGTGCAGCGTAGCACCGACAATGGAGAAACCTGGCAAGAGCTTAGCGCTAACCTACCTAGCCGAGAGGTTACTGCGCTAGCTGTACATCGCCGTCAGAACGAAACACTTTATGCGGTAATTGAAGAAGACGGCATCTACCAAAGCGAGGATGCTGGCACCACCTGGAAAAAAATGGACAGTGGTCCTTCACAAAAGATTAACCGACTCGTCCACTCTGACATGGAAGGCAGCATGCAGACCGGCTGGCTCTACGGGGTATCGGACGATGCGGTGCGTCTATCGATGGACTGCTTTTGCGGTTGGAGACCGACCGGAGCACTTGATGCTGGCAGCGTCTATGATGTGGCTTATAGCCTTGGCAACCCAAAGCGAGTCTATGTGGTTACACAGCAAGGACTATGGCGTAGTGAAACGGGTGGTCAAGAGTGGCAACAAGTAGCTGGTGACGGCACAGAGCTCGTTGCACTCACACTCTCCGCCAAAGACACTCTCTATGGTTTAAACCAGAAAGGGGAACTTCTACACAGTGAAGACGAAGGCCAATCCTGGACTTATCCCGATGCGTAAGCACTGTTTTTTCACTGCCTCATGGCTGACGCTAATGGTTGTGGGGCACGCCATGGCTGAGGACCGTCCTTTTTCAAGCGATACTCCTCAGCTGGAAGACGGAAAAAGAGTTTACCGACAATACTGTGCTAGTTGCCACGGTACACAAGGCGAAGGCATGCCCAACTGGGAAGAGCAAAATGCTCTAGGCGAGTTACCTGCTCCACCACATGGGCCAGAGGGCCATACCTGGAAACACTCTGATGCCATGCTCTACCGAATTATTGCCGAGGGTTGGCGCGACCCCTGGAATAAAACCGATAGGCTAACGATGCCAGCGTATCAGGAAGTTTTGGCTCCCAGCGAGATACGAGATGTGGTGAATTATCTCAAGACATTATGGACACAAGAGCAAAGGCGTCACCAAGCAGACGAAAGTATTGAGAACCCCTTTCCAATACAAACTGGAATACCCCCAGAGTAAATAATAGTGTCTATGCCCTATAACAAATTTTCTTAGTCACCTTATGGGTCACCACACTGTTAGCTACCGTCTCAACCGCCCACTTGTGTTATTAAGTAGAAAACAACCTCTTGGTCCTTTTAACTCCGACAAACCTGCTCCCGGCGAATGCTAGCCCTTACTTAGAAAACCAACTTCGCATTGTCAGCGAATAAATATACACTTTAGCGAATCTCAAATGTTTATGTTGAGACATGGAAGTTAACAAATTTCATATAAAATAAACTTATTACCTAACGACTGAGGCGCCTTCAGGCTTAGTAAGATCGACTGGCTCACTTCACAATAAAGTTTTCGTCGCGCCACATATTTGATCTGAAGGCTGTGGAAGGGAGTTAGATTATTATGTTAGGTAAGCAATATAGTGTTAATAAACAACGGGTAAGCGGATTAAATGGTTGATCTTACCTTTGCATGAGAGTGAGA
>TARA_R110000824_G_scaffold270393_1_pt1 | contig 23189 bp, 26 predicted proteins | sample TARA_R110000824 | Tara Oceans TARA_R110000824 (sample SAMEA4397747) | marine metagenome | biome: Polar Biome; feature: [MES] marine water layer (ENVO:01000295) within the mesopelagic zone...; material: water (ENVO:00002006), including particulate matter (ENVO:01000060) such...
TCAGAGAGAAAAGAAGCTCACTGATATCGCGATCATGCGATGCCATGTGCGACGAAGAGGTGTGGGGCAAGTCCGACCACAAGTTGTGCGTCGATGTGCTCGACATGCTCTGTGATGAGATTCGAGATTTACGAGAAACTAACAACATGGAGAATGAGATGAAAGACGTGAAACCGCTTCCACATTTTTACACTGTGCAGCAAGTTGCTGACTTGCTTCAGATACACCATCAATCTGTAACGCGATATATTCGACGCGGCCAGATTAAGGCGTTGCAAATCAGCGGTGTTTATCGGATAAGCGAAGTTGAAGTGCAGCGCATTCTTTCGGAAGGGATTCCGAACGCGGCGCCACCGAAAAAAACGAAGCAAAGGAAGAAGAATGGCACGAAAAGGTCCAGCGGATCTAAGGCTTGATATGTTCTCTGAACTCTTCACACCATTCGATGAATACGACAGGTATTCTGGCATAGGCGCGAGCGAGGCCGCGTCTGTGATGGGGTGTGGCTTTGACAGTGCGCTCACGCTGGCTCGCACGAAGAAGACGAGGACGCGCAAGGAGTTCGGACCCGGCAGTATTGTCAGGTTCGACCGTGGTCACAGAGAAGAGAGAATCGCCTCAGACATCTACCGGGACGAGCGTGCCAGGGCGTGCGAGAGGCTTATGAAGGTTGGAACACTGCGACATCCAGACCACGAATGGGCGTATTGCAGTCCCGACCGAATAATCGCAAACCGCAGGACTGGCGAATGGCTCGGAGGGCTTGAGATCAAGCACACGGACCCTTGGAATGGCAAGATGTGGGGAAAGGGAGATGAAGTTTTTATTCCTGCGAAGGTGGAGTGGCAATGCAGGTACACGCTGTGGATCGTCAACGCTGCTCTTGACTCTCTTGGTTTCGATCCAATCCACACATGGGTTGTGATGGCTCGCATCGGGTTCTTCGATGACAGGTATTACTCCGTGAACTGGAACATGGTGATTGAAACGGAGATGGTTGAGAGGGTGGAGGAGTTTTGGCGCGAGTGCGTACTTGGAGACCGCGTTCCAGACCCTGTTGGACATCCCGACGATCTTCTGGAGCTCAAATCTATGTACCCCGAGGACACAGATGAAGAATACATCGAGGCCGACGACACAATGAACGACCTCGTTCCTGAGTTGCACGATGTGAAGGCGCAACTAAAGGTGCTGAACAAACAGAACAAGTTCCTGGAAAGCAAGTTGCGTCACGAAATCAAAGATAACGCGGGGATGTACGGAGACGGGTGGACAGCGCACCTACGCGCAAAGGCGCATGGCGAAGGAAGAAGACGAACACTTAAAATCGAGATGGGGGAAAAAGAGAATGACGAGGGGGAAACTACAGGCGTACTTCAGCCCGAGGATGGGCAAGTTGTCGAAAGCGGCAGCGTTCGGGGTTGATGCTCAGAAAATAGCTCAAGAGATATTCGTTTTGGAGATGCACAACGCGCAGCTCGCGCAGTGTACGCCAAAGAGTGTGTTTTTTGCGGCGTGGAAGTTGGCGAAGCAAGGGTTGGTGCCAAACCATGCAGCGGGCGGCCCATATGTGGTTCCACGGGGCAAGAGCGCGGTGGTGGACTGGGGCGTGGCTGGACTGACCTCTATCGCTATGCGAACTGGCAGGTACAAGCGTGTGTGGGCGGCTGTGTACCACGAGCATGACTCATTCGAGATCCGACGCCATGAGCAACCACCGTTTCATCACATAGAAACGAACGACGACCCTGGTGAAACATCAGGCGCCTACGCATATGCGGAGCTTGTGGATGGCTCTGGTCAGGTGTTGCGAATGCGGAAGGCAGAGGTAGACGAACACAGAGAACTCTTTGCCGGGGGAGGGGATGCGTGGAAGACGAGTTATTGGGCCATGGCTAAGAAGACTGTTCTGAAGAAGCTTCTACGGAGCCTTCATTGCGAGCAGCACGACCCAGTGAACGAAGCAATCCGGATAGACATCCCAGACGATCTGGACTCCACCATTATCGAGGAAGAAGAGGAATGACCATCGTGGTAATATGCTCTGTCCTGCTCGCCTACCCGGTTCAGGACTACGATGAGGCTATGGCTACGTGCCTTGAGATAGGCGCCGAAGCAGAGAGGACAGGTGAACCACCGCACGTTCTCGTTGCGCTCGCGTATATGGAATCTCGATTGGATTACGACGCGGTGTCACCGAAAGGCGCCATTGGCCCGCTTCAGGCAATGCCGTACTGGTTCGAGGGCGGGATCGGGAAAATCAAGGCGGGTGTTGTGGCGTGGAAGTATTGGAGAGCGCGCTCTTTAACAACCCGTGTAGCAATCGCGAAATACAACGCAGGATATAAGCCAGGGCGTAGAAGCTTCCGGTTCGCTGACCGGATTATCAGTCTGTCTGATGAGCTTCATGTTCTGGCATTTGGGGTGTCCAGTGTGGATTGAGGTGCCATTTTCGCTCCTGGGCGACCAGGGACTATCCTCCTCTGCGAAAGTGGTATTGATGGTTCTCTCTACCCTGGACACCCCATACTTCACATATGAGAAGCTTGGCCGCGCGTGCGGACTCAGCATAAAGGAGGTCCGAGCTGCGCTAAATCTGCTGCGTGGAGAGGCTACGTCGAAGAGAAAACCGAAGCACAGGTGGTTGAAAACACAGCGCGTCAAACACGAGGGTTCAACAGCCACACGGTTCACGATTTTGAACAACCTTACAAAAGGGAAGGTTTATAGACAGGAGGACTACCTGACAAAAGGGAAGGTTGGTGGTGCGAACCTGACGAAAGGGCAGGTTTATCCTACCTCTGTAAGCCTGACAAAAGGGAAGGTTGGTACCGATGAGAACCTTACAAAAGGGAAGGTTTCTCCAGAGTTGACCCCTTTAATTGTTAAAGAATTAAACAAGTTTAATTCTAGTTTAAATATAAATACCGCGCGCGATGACCTGGCGCTATTTGGCGAAGAAGAGATGGATGCTACGAAGGAGATCGTGCCTATCGAAGAGATATATAAAATCTACAACGATGTCCGCACAATGGTGCGAGAACAGACTGGCTTGCCGGGTTACAAAGGGATCAAGGACACAACCAAGAAGCGTGAAGAGTGGGCGGCCAAATGCTGGTTCGATGACAAAACATGGAACCGGAGTTTGGATAGGGTGAGGGTGTTTTTCGAGACCGCAGCCACATATGACAACTACAACCTTTCTGGGAGAAACAGAAAGCGGTGGAGAGGCTCGTTTTTGTACATGACGCAGAACGAGGAGCGCAGAACTGAGATCAACGAGGAGGTTCGTGGAAAAGAATCCGAACCAGGAGCCCAGTCATTCACCAATAAATGGGGGGAATTCTATGAAACCGTCTAGCAAGATTAAGTTAGTAAACGACGTAAGAGACGAACTTCTGGAAGAAGTGAAACATACAGCCAATGATTTGTCGGAGTCTATAAACAAGTCTCTGGATGATTTCGCTGAAACTATGGAACACGCTTCATATGTGTTTGCTCTAAAAAAAGCCGTGAAATGGATACTTCATGGGATGTCCGATTCTGATGAAGAGAAGCTCGATGGTTTTGAAGACGTTTCGTATCTGTTTCAGCTCGAATACATACGTGAAAAATTTCACGACGTGGATCCGTTGTTCACGTGCGGGTGTAATGACAAAAGGTGTTATCGCACTGAGTCATCACTAGACTTGCCCACACCACCTGGAGACAGGGCTCCAGATGGTTTTTATTATTGTATAGACTGCGGATCTGACAGGAGCCACGATAGAATTCCGCACAAATACTACGATGGTGATGGCGATGAAGGATACGTGAAGCCTGAGTTTGATGTGGAGGGACATTATGATGAAACCGTCTAATAAGGCAGTTGCGAACGCGATGAAGCGTTTGATCAACGCTGGATTCGAGCCACCACAGCAGGCGGACCCGAAGGGAATGTGTGAGGAGTGGGCTCTATGCATGAAAGGGATCCCCGACGAAGAGTTGGATCGTGCGATGACAGATGTCATAGCCACCCGGAAGTTTTGGCCGAAACCGGCTCATATCATTGAGGCTTGGGAGGACATCTATTTCGACAAATGGGGCAAGAGGATTCAACCATATGCGGATGAGGTTGTGCAGTGATGTGGTCAGCACAGTTTGTGATACCTATCGCTCCGAAAGCGAAGGGGCGGCCTAGAATGCGCGTTGTGAACGGGCACGCTCAAGCTTATACCCCGAAGAAGACGCGCCAGTTTGAGAGCACTGCTGCTGAATTGATTGCAAAGCACTCACCACCGTCTCTGCTTGTCGGGCCTGTGTCGATCAGTGCCATTTTTGTACTTCCTCGACCGAAGAGGCTTTGTCGAAAGAAAGACCCCGAGTTTGAGACAACTCCATGCTTTTCTAGACCAGACCTGGACAATTTAACGAAAAGCCTTCTCGATTCGATCCAGAACACCGGCCAGGTGTGGAGTGACGACTCACAAGTACAGCATATGCGCTTGGAGAAGGTATACGCAGAGAAGAGCGGAAAGCCTAGAATAGAGGTTCGCATCGGGGGACACCTGCAATGATCACCACTAACGACATCGTTCAGATGCATAGAGAGTTGAGAATGCCAAGAACAGCAACAGGAGTAGCGGGCCTTTTCGTCAAAATGACCAGAATGGGATGTAGCATTCCGGAAACCGCTGCCATTGCGGGGATGACAGTCGAGCGAATCAAGCTCGTAATAGCCGGGAAAGAGGATATCACAATCGCAGAGCACAACAGTCTGTTGACAGCGTTTGGGATATACCTTTGGTGGAATGGGTACAGGCTGAAACAGTCGTGGACATTTAAACCAGAAGAGATTCGCACAATATATGCACAGTCCCAGATATATTGGGATGAGTTGTGCCGTCACCTAAAAACAGACTTGGAGAAAGCCATTGCGACGATCAACGGGTGACCCAGAAGTATGGAAGCGTGGGCCTGCGGCCAAGTGGGTAGACCCATCCGAGTTGGTCCCGTGGGAAAGGAACCCGCGCAAGAACGACCCAGCAGTGGGTGATGTCGCACGCTCCATAACGAAGTTTGGATTCGGCACGCCTATCGTCGCGAGAAAAGAGAATAACGAGATCATTGCAGGGCACACTCGCCATAAGGCTGCGCTTCTCATAGGATACAGTCCCGTACCCGTGCGGTTCTTAGATCTATCCGAAAACGAAGCTCATGCTTTGGCTATCGTTGACAATCAAACCAATGAGATAGCCCTATGGGATGAGTCGGAGCTCGACTGTCTCCTGGAGGAGCTTGAGTCGGAGCTTGATGGAATTTGTGAGTTTGAAGAAGAGGAAGAAGTTGAGGAAGAGGATGCCTGCTTGGATCAGGACGACGCTGAAGTACAGCCCGAAGAAAATCCACTTCTGGACAAATTGAATGCTTTTGTCGCAAGATCAGAGCAAAAGAGTCGTCAGAAGAAGGTCTGGAGCAAAGCTGATCACAAGGCGGTGCTTGAGATATCAGAAGAGCTTAGAGGCTTAGTAGATGTCTGAACCCAAAAACCTTGTTGCTGTGAGTTATGGTGGCGGTATTCAGAGCACAGCTATAGCCCATCTGGTTATCAACAAAGATCCGCGACTTCTAGCTGTGGTCCCTGAGCTGCCAAGCGTCTTTGTATTTGCAGACACTGGCGACGAACCAGAAGCGGTCTATTCTGCTTTGCGTGGAATGAGGAAAACCCTCGAAGGGGCTGGCATTAAGCTGCTGGAAGTAAAGAAGAAGGCCAAGCACGGCAAGTCAATTTCTGAGGATATCCTTGAAAGGGCAAGGGCTGGGCTAAAGGGGGGAGGAGACATGCCGCCAGTCTTCACTCTGAATCCAGACGGCACACAAGGGCACCTTCACAGGCAATGCACTGTTCATTGGAAGGTAAAAATCATTCACAAGGCACTTAAGGAAGAGGCAGGCTTGAATCTTAGGAAGCTGTCTCACAGAGATCATGGCGTCTGCGTCGATCAGTGGCTGGGCATTTCTACAGACGAGGTCTCAAGAATGAGAACCCCATCGGAGGCGTGGCTCAAGCATACTTATCCGCTTATCGAGATGGGGTGGACAAGAGCAAACTGTATCTCCTATCTGGATGAGCTTGGCATCCAGGCAACGAGATCCGCGTGCGTCTATTGCCCATTCCAATCAGACGCGGAGTGGAAGAGGCTCAAAACAACAGACCAAGAGGGATGGAAGAAGGCTGTGGAGTTTGAGAAAGAACTCCATACGTTTATCGATATCGGTCAACCAATATGTGGGTTGAAGAATAGGTTTTACTTCCACAGGTCCATGGTCCCTCTCGAAGAGGCAGACTTCAACAACCAACTAGACCTGTTTGGTTTTGACGAAGAATGCGCGGGTGTGTGTGGCGTATGAGATCTCCTTCACCGGCAACGATTGCGAAGCAGGAGCGGCACAGGTTCCTCATTGGCCTTTATCGCAAAGGTGTACCACGCCACGAGATATTCCGCGTTATGACTGGCAAGTTTGAGGTCACGCCTCAGACTGTACGCAAAGACATTGCGAAGATCGGTAAAGAACTCGAAAACTACCTCGAAAACAGCGAAAGTATACAGATGGAGATGAATGGCTGTTACGAAAGGTTAAAAAAACGAGCTCAACGTGACGACGCTGTGGGAAACCGGGCCGACGAACTGATACTGAACCTGCTCGGAAACAGGTCAGCGAAGAGGCTGGACTTTCACCTCAAACAGAAAGAGGTGCGCCTAAAAGAGGCAAACGCGCGACTGGCAGAAGCGAAGGCAGACCTCGCGCAGAAAGCTCTGGACGACGCTGTAGTGTCTGAGAATACGAATGGATGGAGAGCGTCTATAGCGGGTCAGATTAGGCGCATAAACGAGAACGGTGCTGTGGGTGTGCAGGACATTGTTGAAATCCTCACAGAGTACCTTCACGCGAGCGTACACGCGGGTGATGGAGATAATAGAGAGATGCTCACGGTTGTTCGTATGCTGTTCAAAATTGCCATCGCGGACCCGAACGCGAACAGTCCCGACCTCGCGCTGGTCCGACTGCCCGAAGGGATGCGTATTCCTGCTCCTGAGCCAGACGATGGCGACGACTTGCTAGAATAATGCCACTATCAGGACCATCTAGGATGGGCGCACGCGACCTTGTCGGAAAGAATCGCCCAGTGGGTGATCCAGACGCAGTTTCCTGGAGAGAGTATAGAGAGAAGCTCGGTAAGGCTAAAGACCGATGGGAGAGTTTGAAGCTTATAGCTTCGGCGACGGAATATGAGCCACTGCCCCATCAGCTTCGCGCACACATGGCCGAGGCGCCGCAGAAGCTCCTGCTCGGAGGAATCGGGAGCGGGAAAACCGTATGGTCTGTAGCAGAGATGATATCACTTTGTGTCATGAATCCTGGGGTCAGCGGCGCCTTCTTTGCTCCGACTTTCGACGCCGTCGTTCACGTCCTACTGCCAGAGTGGAGCCGAATGATAGACGCGATGGCTGTTGCAGGATATCCGCTGCAAAGACGCTTTCACAAGAGCATGGCAAAGGCCGAGCTCATCGGTGGTGGAACAGTATACTTTCGTAGTTTCGAGCGTGTGGACAGTTGTCGTGGATGGACGCTGGGCTTCGCCGCTGTCGATGAGACCGAGTCTGCATCGGACCCCGGATATGTGTGGAATGTGATCGCGGGACGAATCAGAGACCCGGCAGCGAACATACATCAGATGCATGCGACGACGACTCCTCGCGGCCTGCGCGGCACGGTACAGAAGTTTATCGAACAGCGAGACATACCGTCGCTTCGTGGAGACTGGTGGTGCGGCAGAGCAACCACACGAGACAACCCACACTTACCTCCGGGCTATCTCAAGTCGCTGAAGGGATACTCGAAGCGGCTGTGGGAGCAGGAGGTGGAGGCGAAGGTGCTGAAACCGTCCAACACGGTGTTTGGGGATGACTGGGGTCCGCAGAACGTTCGCCCGTGGGTATACGACAAGATGCTTCCGTATGACCTCGCCGTGGACTGGGGATACTCGAAACCACACGTCCTGTGGATTCAGCGCACGCACGACGGTGAAGGAATCATCTTCGACGAGTTCTATGAAGACGAGGTGCCACGAGATGTGCTTCGTAAAGTTATACAGGACAGATGTGATCGTCTGGGCCGGGATCCTGAGTACGCCATCGGAGACCGCGCAGTGCGTGACCAGATGTCATGGCTCCTTCACCAGTTTCCAAGCACATATGTGAAGCGCATGCATACAAAGAAAGAGCAGTCGATCTTGGAAGGCATAGAGGTCATGCGCTCGATGATGGACCCGATAGAGGGTGCTCCAAAACTTTTCATTGCAGAAAGCCTGATGAAAAGGGATATGGGAAGAGGTATACAGAATTGCTTGGCAGGATATCGTTGGGCTCAACGGCGCGATGGGACCATATCAGCGGACACACCTTTAAAAGGCATATACGACGATGGAGTGGACGCACTTCGCTACTGGGCAGTCGTACATAGTGACAGCCGAAGCGATTCTTTTGTGATAAGATCCGGCGGAAATGACTCTTGGAAAAATAGAAAGAAGGTAAGGTAAATGTATCCACTCATGACGAGTGCCTCGAAAGCTATTATGGACATGTCTAGGTGGGCTGATGTCACAGAAAAACTGTGGATGTACCTACGTCGTGACTTCACGGACTTCAGAGATCAACTCGATGAGTTGTACCCGCGCACCAGCGAAAATATGGTGCAACGAACGATTCCGTTTGTGTGGAACCTCGCGAGACAGGTAGCTACTTTGTATCTTCGCGGACCAGCGCGTGAGTTCTACACTAAAAACGGAGCACTGAGCGACGAGCTGCAACTAAGGATATCTGAGATATATTCGTCGGTGGACTGCGACCAAGTCTTGCGAAGCGCACAGGAGCAACTCGTGACACTCGGCAACGCGACCGTGTGGGTTTGGCCTGTGCCCAAAGCAAACGGAGTGCGATTGCTCACTCCCCCGCCGCATCACCAAACAGTGGTGATGGCAGACCCGGTATCGAACGACGTGCGAGATGTTCTCGAATGGCGAGTCAAGATGATCATCGCAATCGACGAGACCATGTCGATGGCGCACTACGGCATCGCGAAAATAACCAAGGAAGAGGCGATTTGGGTAGAGGGTCCACGCGCAATTAAAGGAACTGGCATATGGGCGGAAGACGGCAGCAACCCATTCGGAGTCATTCCTGTTTGTATATTGCGAGACGCTGACCCGGCTCCTGGAGAATGGTGGAGCCCAGCAAATGAATCGCTTTTGGATGCTCAACGTGCCTTGTGTTTTGATTTCACGGATACAGCACATGTGGCGAGACTACAAAGTTACGGTCAAGCGGTTTTGAGCGGAACGAATCGCCAGTTCGCTGAAAACGTCGATCTCGGACCAGACACAGTCATCGGCCTTCCGGACGAGCGAATGAAGTTTGAGTACGTGAACGCATCGCCGCCATTGAACGAATACATGCAGTCCACTGAGCAGTTCGCGCGCACAGTATCGTCAATGAACGGAATGAACCCCACGACCATGGTAAACAAGATCACTGGGGTGACGGCAATAGCGAAGCAGCAAGAGACCGCAGACCGAGAAACACAGCGTCAGCGACATCTCACCCAGTTCCGAAAAACAGAGAACAGGCTATACGAGCTGATACGCACTGTACGTAATGTGTTGGGTGGTGAGGAAATCTATCCGGAGGCGAAAGTAAATGTCGAGTACCGAGACCCGGCCCCGCCAATCGTCGATGAGTTGCACCACTCTCAAGCTATCAGAATGGCGCTCGATGACGGTCGAACAACGGCAGCTATGGAGATGGCTAAACGCGACGGCATTCCGCTTCCTGAAGCCCAAGCAAAAGTCCGAATGAACCTTGCAGAGACAGCTCGCAATAGGTCTATCCTCGTGCCCGACGACCGTGTTGCACAGGGAAGATCGCCCGAGTTGGAGGTTGCATCGTAATGGCTAGAGGTGGTTCCGGTCAGTTCACCATGTTTAACACTGCTGGCACGCGCGTCCCTTCGTTTCGCAAGCGAAGACGAAAGCTCGTAGATATATCGGGGCGGAAAATCAATGTAAAAGAACCACCCGGACTGGGAGTAACAGTTCATGTGGAGACCATAAAGAACGTCTTCAGACCAGAGGTTCTATTTGAAATGAAGCCCCTCCTCGATCTCGCTCGCGGAATGGGAACCATGATCAGGCGTCGCGTAAGAAACCGAGGTGTTTCTGGTCACGGCGGACGATTTAGGCCATATCAAGGTCGAAGGGACAGAAAAACACCAGCACCTGGGAACAGAACAAAGCCCCACTTGTATGAAACCCTCAACCCGTTTTGGGCGCCAAGCCACTACCCACAAGGCGCAGAAAGCACACAGCTTTCTCACCCGACGAGATCAGGCAAGGACACCCCGCTGATAACGAAGAAGCATAAGGGCGCCCGCGCATATCCTTCTAGGAAGGAGTATCAACAGGCTATCGCTGGAAAGCCGACAAAGAAGTTCAAAATCATGGGTGATTTTTGGACCGGACTTAGGGTGAGACCAGTTCGAGCAGGGTATGTAAAGCTCGCGTTTTTCAAAAGCTCATACACCGACAGGTTGAAGAAAAAGAAGCTCGCGAACCGGACCAAAGCGTCGGGCATGAACAACGGTGAATCGGTTTCTATTTTACAACCATCCAAAAAAGAGATGAGATGGGCGAATGAATATTGCAGGCTTTATATGACCTCGGCATTCTTGAACTCTCAAGGAGCGCAAGAGCTTAGGATAAAGGTTTTGAGGTCTGGAGCGAGAATAGAAAAGACAATAAAGGCGTTAGCCAAACGAATGGGAGTGAAGTGATGCCCACGAAGAAAAAAACCAAAAAGGCTCCGGCTAAGAAGGCTGGACCAGTCGAATTGCCTCCGAACCAGGATCGACATTATGGTCCGAAGTCGTTTACATGCCGAGTGGACCGAGAGAAAGCGTGTGAACTAATCTCCAAGCATGGGTTTTTTATGAAAGCCGACAATGGTGATGAAATTCATCTGTGGGCAGACGCAGCAGCGTATGAGTCGTACAAGGGGTCGAAGTAATGGGCGACGAGAAGACAGCAGAGCAGCAGTCTCTAGACTTGAATGTTGGAGCGTCTCAGGAACCAGCAATAAAGCAGGAAGCATCTACTGATCCAGCACATGCACCCAAATCTGCCACGGTCGCGGCGCCGCCGATTGCATCACCGCTCCAGAGTGCCGCGCCCGTGGTGGAAGAGAAGAAGCCAGTCCAACCAGCGAAACCCTTCGATGAGGAAGTGAACCGAAGGATGAGCCGCGTGGATGAGTTGGAGAAGTCCTTCAACAGCTTGAGGACAGAGTCCGAGGCTCTGAGAAACCGTCTTGACCAAGAACTTCTCAACAGCAGAGTGAACTGGGCCGCCAACAAAGGCGTGAAGGGTCTTACGAGAGATGACCTCGCTATGATTATGCCGAAGGTTGACCCTTCCACACCGGAAGGATTGGCTGCGCTCGATGCGTGGCGCCAGCAGCGTTCCGATTTGTTTCCCGACCCAACATTGCCGAAGACTGCGTCTCCAGAACAGATGATGGAGAAAGTTGACACATCACGAAACCACTTCTGGACCGGAAACAAGTTTCGAGAAATCGCTTCGAGCACGATGGGGAAAGATTAAAATGGGACGAAAGAAAATAGAACCCGCAGAGGCAGCACTAAGCGGATCGTCGGTACGTGACGAGGAAGCTGCATCGACCATGAAAGCCATGCAATGGTTGCAAAACATGGCAGATGCTAACTCTGCGCCAATCGGTAAGGCGTGGAACCTTCCAGCAGAATATGAGCATTGGCATATTGTAGACCTCGATTTCAGCGTAGAGCGCCACAAGATGACGTATTACCAGCTCAAAGAGATGGGTTATAAAGACTGTCCTCCCACCATGCGCCGGTATGGAGTCACGCACACGCCGACAAAAAAATACCTGATGTGTCCTCCCCAGGTGAAAGAGATCCAGAAACAGATTCGACGAGACAAGCTTCGCAAGGTAGCCCATTCGTTGAAAAACGAGCTGGACGCTCAGACCAACGCGCTGAACACGATGATTGGATCGCAGAGTTCAGCGGAAATACTCCACCATTCTGGTGGCGAGGATACACTCGACAACATTCAGGCCGAGGTCAGAAAGACAAGGTCGTAAGCTCGTGTCTTTATTGCAAAATCCGCAAAAAAAACTTTTGTTGATTTAGTGTGTTATATTCTCGTCAATATTGTGAACGGAGAGATTTATGGCGTTTTCGACCTCGAATATTAAAGCAACTGCCGTCCAGACATTCATGGAGGGCTTGCTTACGGATAATAACGACTGGGCTCAGATCTGCAATCTGATGAACCAAGATGTTGCAAGCATCCGGCTCGCTGGCATCAAAGCGTCTCCGAATATCGGGACGTGGGATGGAACGTCGTCTATCACTACAGATGCACCGTCCGAAGACCTCACTACCACTCTGACGTATCAAGCTTATGCCCAGCAATGTCGTCTTAGTAAATTCGATATTAAGGACAATCCTGAGCTGGTCTCTCTGGTCTCGAATAAGATGGCTCGCTCCGTGAACTCTACCATGCGTAACCTCGCATACTCCCGGCTTGCAGGCGCATTCAGCACGCAGCTTTCCGATGGTGCTGATGTTTGCGCTACAGCGGGTCGAACCGATTCTGCTGGAGACACTCGTGTGAATCAAGTTACCTCCGCGTTGAGCCAGTCCGCATTTGAGGATGCAATCGAGGCTCTGCGTAAGTTCAAAACGGCGAACGCGCAGAGCAACGACGTTGTGGACATGGGCAGAATTTTTCTTGTGGTCCCACCGGAGCTCGAGGTTCTGGCCCGACAAATTGTCGGTTCTGACTTCCACGGTGGAGCACACGACGACGCCACCTTCAACCGCAAAAATACGATGCAGGGAAGGGCGACGGTACTGGTGTCGAACCAACTGACCGACTCCAATGACTATTTCCTGGTGTCGGAGCCTCCAATCTCCCCATTGGTTTTCTGGACCCGCTCCGCTCCTGAGTATTCGGCTGTTATCGATCAGGATAACCAGTACCTGAAGCTCACCACTATCTTCGCGGCTGTAGCGAACTGGCGTCCAGATCCTACCGGGATCATGGGCGGAGCTGTGACTGGCGGATAGGGAGCAAAACGTGTGGCACAGGAAATACTTGAGGACATTGGCGGAACGCTAGAGTTTACGTCTCCGATTTTGCCAGGTGTCGGTTCCTCTGTCACATGTGAGTTGTTCGCTCCCACGAGCAAAACAGCGTTTGCCAGCGGCACTGCCACTTACAGTGCAGTCACGTATCTAGCAGCGGCAGTGACAGACAGGGACACCTACACGGCGGCCACTGGCTATAGCTCCCTTAAAGTTGGATCATCATATTTGTGGATGGACGGCGATGGTTGGGAGCAGGTTATAAAAATAGCCAACCTCCCAGGCTCTGACGTGGTTGAGCTTGAGTCTCCCTTTATGGATGACGCAACATCCGGGTCAAACGTCAGAGAGTTGGACTGTACGTTTGCTGTAAGCGCATCTGATGCCGCAGATAGAGGACTGAACTATCGGTGTGAGTGGACCGTCACGCCAACCACGGGAGATGTAGCGAAACGCCAGACAATGTTTCACGTTGTACGGACACAGTTCGAGCCCGCGATAACCCCATCGGAGGCATATCGCTATGCCGAGGCAAACATGGCTGGAGCTGTGTTGTCGTGGGAACCAGGGCGCAGCATAGAGTTGGCGAATCGAGCGTCCGAGAAGGTGCGGCGTGAGATTCAATCTAGCGGAGCCTATCCGCATCTGGTAGGCGAGTCCGATGCATTCAAGACAGCGGGACTGTACGCGCTGAAGTTGGAACTCGCGATGATGGGCTTTGTGCCTCCTGGGTTCGACCCAGGCGTATATGCGACAACGGTGCAAGAATCGCTCAAATCAGAGATACGCCAGACCCTAAGCAGTTTGACGTGGTTGGACTCCGACGATGATGGTATCGTCGATTCCGATGAAGGACTGGGTCCATATACTATCCGGGTTCAGAGGCGATGAGATGTTCAGAGGTTCGTGCAAAGATAGTGGAAAAAATCCGGTCTATAACACCGGATACGAAGACCTCCGACCAGGACATCTTCAAAGTCGTGGATATCGGGTATCGGGAGTTTCAGGGTGGTGTGGGCCGCACCTGTACAGTGTTGGTCGGGGTTCCGCCGACCCGCGCAAACATGCATTTGCCGCAAGACCTCTACACGACAACATTCGAGATGATGGTGTCTTACTCAGATTATCCAACGGTCACCGACAGGATCGGAGACGATGGAGAGAAGCTTTCTCAAGCACTAGAGTCTATTCCTGGAGAGAACGCGGACATCGTGCAGGTATCCTTAGCGGGGTCTGGGGTAGAGGAACTCGAAGGGCATATTAATGCAATTTATTCTATTAATGTTGATTACACGTTAGATAGCGGAGTTTAGACATGGGTTATTCACAGACGAAAATCGGTCGCCTTGCCGTTATCGAAAGCACATGGGGCGCCACGACTGGCACGTTTACGGGCGTTGAGGCTGCGATTGATTGCGAGCCTCCAACGCTAAGCCTCACCGAAGAGACGTTGACCATTGACGGTATTAGGTCATCATTTGAGGAGCCCACGCACCTGTCTGGGTCCAAAATGAACTCCACGATGTCGTTCAAGTGTTTCTTGAACGGATGGTCAAGCACCTCCCCCGGCAACCCAGCGACAGCCATGGGTGTCTCGGGAAGCATTCATCCCATTGGCTTGCTGTTCAAGCATGCGCTCGGAGGACATGCTGTTGACGACCCAGAAGCCGATCTCGCAGGAGGACTCGTCAGTGCTATTAATATCGATACAGGAACCGGCGAAAAGTTCGCACCCGGTCACTGCTACAATGTTGAGACCTCGACATCAGGTAAGAGAAACAATGTTTGGGTTTCCAGTGTGGCAGACGGAGACGCTGGTGAGGACACCATAACGCCAACTGTGAACATGAGCATCGCGCCTGCTGAAACCGGAACGCTTTTCGGGTCTCACGTTTTATATCTGTCCTCCGGTCAGGTTTCGGTTCCGCTTGCCTTCCAGTACCAGGGTTCTGACGCGGACTCTCTCGTGGAATGCTATGACTGCTCCGTGACCTCGCTGAAGCTTTCACTTTCTCCGCTCGGGCCGCCAGAGCTGGATGTCGAAATCGCTATCGGTTCGTGGTCTGCACCCGGTGGCGGGTCCGCACCCGCGTCATACACCAACCAGTTCCCAACCCTGAACGCTTCGCTGGGAACCAACGGTGCTCGGTTGATGCTGAATGGCAACGTACAGCAGTCTGTGTCGATGGAGTGTGAGATCTCGTGTGAGTACGCCAACGCTCTCAGCCACGCATCGGACCAGGGTCTAGCGCAGCGCGTATGTACCAACCGCACAACGACCACGTCTCTGATGATTCCAGCGACTGCGCTTCACACGGACCTGGCTGGACCGGGAGACACCAAAGGAATCTTGCAACTTGACCTCAACGCTAATACACCTGGGAATGCAATGTCACTGTTGGTTCCGAACACAGTCGTTCGCGAATCATCCCCAATCGGTGACAGTGAAGGCTTGGTAAGCGTGGCGTATACACTCGGAGCGGACGTATATACTGCTGATAGTGGCTCTACAGCACCAGCCGACACTCCATTCAGGATTGCGTTCCTTTGAGGAGTAATCATGCTGCATTTATCGACAGAAGAACGCTGGACACTTGTATGTACTGCTGACCCAGACATAAAGGTAAAGAAACGCACTCCGCACCGCCTTGTGCCCATCAATGACGTGGTTGTAAACGGTGGAGTGCCTCTTCAGTTCGTAGTCCGCACGCTCAATTCTAGAGAGCAGATGCGCGTTGCGTCGGTCATAGCGTCGAGCCCCAACTCTGTGGACTCCATGCTTGCTGCCGTGGACCTTGCTGTCATGGAAGTAAAGGGTGTCGATGAGTCCACAGGCAAGAAGTTCCATGAAACAGAAGAGGACAAGGTTTTGGCAGTATTGGACCGTGTTCCGTCCAGCATTTTGAGCTTGCTTGGTTTGTGGGTGACAGAAAAAAGCTGGGGTACGGACCCTTTAGTGGGAAAAAAGTAAGAGCTATCGTGTGGCTAGACCAATTACATACCTCGTTCGGGCTTCAATGCGCTGGTGGTAATTTCTCTGGTTGTGATCATGACACGAAGATATGCAAGGGTCGCGCAGGCTTTTACCTGAACACGAAGTGGGACACATGTCCTGTGCGTGTGATTCTGGATGACCCCAGAATGACCGCAGCGATGCAGCTCGAACGTTGTTCAAAAATATCACCTCTATCCAATTGGCCCGACTCGTATTCCGCATGGGTTCCGGAGTTGGTCTCATCGATAAGAGCTGCCCGAATCGACCGCGAAAATAGCGAAAAGAGGAAATAGCCATGGCAGCTATGAACCCAGTTGAGCTCCGGATCATCATCGATGCCCAGAACAAGGCATCTGCGACCCTTAAAAAGGCTCAGAAACAAGTTAAAGACCTACAAAACCAAACAGCGAAGATCGGCGGGTCTCAGTCTGCGGTTATAGGGATGGGTGGCGGGTTTAAGGGGATGGGTCGGTCGGCAATGACAGCCGGTCTCGCTATCGGCGCACTGGGAGAAAAGATTACTGCGTTGGCAGGTAAATATTGGATATTCGCAGCGGGAGCTGTGGCAGTGGGTACGATGTCCAAGTCGGGTGCGTTGTTGGAAGCTAGAATGGCGGCCCTCGGCGGCAGCTTTGACGCCACCAGTAAACGAATAAGAAAGCTGTCGGATGATAGTGGTGGCGCGTTCTCCATGCCCGAAATCGTGGATGCTGAGAACAAGATCAAAGCATTCAACATTGGCTTGAAGCTCACGCCGGATGTTTTGACGAATATTCAAGGCCGCGCAGCCATGATGGGCATCACCACGACAAAGGCTCTTGATGACGTAATTTTGGGCATTTCCAGGGGCTCCAGGAAGATCCTAGACAACATCGGAATCGTGGTTTCTAACTCAGAAGCAAACAAAATTTGGGCTCAGAAACTAGGTAAATCGGTCCACCAATTGACCGACGCGGAAAGGCGCGCAGGTTTCTTGTCATTGACTATGCGAGAGCTGAACAAATCTACGCTACAGGTCACATCGTCGTATGGCGCATCCCTAAAAGCGTCCGCACATATGAAAGATGGGTTGGCTGCGTTGCAACTCGCAATGGCGCCCTTGATGAAGATTGCGGAGCCGGTGACAGAAGCTTTTATGTCACTCGCAAGAATAATAGGCGCAGTGCTCGACCCAGTTTTGCGGGGGTTGGCCGCAACAGTTGGACCTTTTCTAAAAATGTTTTCCTCTGGTCTGTTGGGGATAGCAAAGGCAGCAGAGTTTCTTTCTCAAAAATTCATTGCGGTTTTCGGTCCAGTTCTTGACCTGCTTGGTCTCGCGGCAGACAAATTCTTTCCAATGCTTAAAAAAGAGCAAGAAGCGGTCACAGCGGCGCAAAAAGACCAGAATAAAGAGATCAGCGAAGCAATCGAAATGTATCGCAGGGCTATGGGCGCCACCGAGGAAGCTGCCGATGCCCAAGACGACCTCGCTGATGCTACCGGAGATGCTGCTGTTGCAGTCTCTTCAGCAGAGGAGCGACAAGCGCAGTTCGCTTCTCAAGCAGATACCACCACAAAAAAAATAAGGACGCAGGAAAAAGCCCTGGAAAAGGTGGTCAATAGGTGGAACCAACTTGCAGTTATGGTTGCGCTTCATGGTCAAACAGTTCGCGCTGGCGGATGGTTGATGATGAAAGGCAATGAGCAGCTTGGTCTTCGGGAGCATTTTCAGAAAATATCGTTAGAGATGGGCGAAAAAGCTCGGAAAGCGGAGTTGGAAGCGTTTAAACGCACCAGAGAAATGTTCGGTCTTCTGAGCAAGCGGCAGGCCCAGGACAACTTTAGTCTTAAACTGCAAGGTGCTCGTGCGCGACATCAGGCGGTGGCAGCGGAAGCAAACAGAGAGTTGCTGCAAGCCGAGAAAACGCTTCAAGAGCAAATGGAAGCTGGAAACGTCAGCAATGAGGCGCGAATCGAGCAACTCAAGGAGATGGACGTTTTATTCGACAGGAGAGTTAAAGCATCTCAAGCAGAACTAGTTGCAGACGAAGCAAAATTCAGAAAGGAGATGGAGCAGGAACAAAAGAGAGACAAGGTGAAGGGCAGGGGGCGGCGGAAAAAGAAAGAGAAAGAAGCAAAGCCGCCAGTACTGTTTGATCCAGCAGTCATGGAACACGAAACGAAGATCTTGCGGATGAAGGAGGAGTTGCGCCGGGAACAAGACGCAATGATCAAAGCGGTCTTGGAGTTCGGGGTCATTTCAGAAGAACAGTGGTTTTCGTCTGATCAGCAGCATGCCGAAGCGATTGAAAAGTATGACAACAGCGCGTTAGCTGTTCAGCACATAAGAGAGCAGTTCGATTTATTAGCAGAGATTGAGTTACAGAAGCTCACTGAGGCTATGAATCAAGTAGAATTTGATAGGCGCATGGCAGAATTGAAAGAGTACACTGTTGCGATTGAGGGGATGAACCATGCATTCAGACAAAGCGCAGGAGTCATGGGATCAATATCTCCGTCGATGGCAGTCGCCCACGCGGCCATGGGTGAAGTTGCCACAAACTACAAATTGACCACCATAGAAATGGAAAGAAGCACTGAAGTAGCGAGGAAGCAAGCAAGAGACGCGGGTGCGAGCCAGGAAGAACTTGCAAACATTACCGTTGATAGCAGTAAGACAATTGCGGGTGGAATCACCGCTGGTCTTGGAGCTATGGGACCAGCAGTAGCTGGGTTTGTTGAAGGCACAAGAACGCAAGCAGGAGTGATGGCTGCATTCGAGACTGCGATGGCTGTTGCTTCGTGGTGGAAGAACCCTGCTGAAAGTCTAGCCCACGCGGTCGCCGCTGGCATGTTTGCGGGAATAGCGTCAGGCATTATTTCTACACCGAGCTCCGCATCCGCTGGTGGGCGTGGGTTGGCCGGAACACCTGGAGGTTTCAAGGTTCCAGGTGGTGGTGGAGAAGAAGGCCCGAGGCAAATTGTCATCAACTTCACAGATGGAATGATCTTGGGAGATCCCCAGTCCATTGCGAAGAAGATTAACGAAACACTCGATCAGGCATCAGGCACTGGCTCACCGGCAGGCGTGTAATGACTGCTAACCGATATCAGGTCACCCTCGCTCCGGTAAGGTCGGGATGGACATTTTCTACTGTGGCTCTAACGATTGGCGGATATACCACCACTTATTATCACAGCGATACTACATCAGCAGTCGAAGTTTGGTACGAGTTGGCAAGCCAAGCGACTAACCAACTCGGTTATGAGGTAGTTCCGTTTGTATACGATGACAGTGCAACGATCCAGAACAGGCTTGTTTTTCAGGCTTCTCAAGCTTTCTCAATAAATATTGGATCAAGTGCCGGTGCAACCAAGCTTGGGCACAATACATCTGGCGTTGTAACTGCCACACTTGTGGATGGAAAATATGAGCTTGTATTGACCCCCGGAGCATATCAGTACGGGTTCACTGTAGCTCCTAAATATGCGGAGATAGATGGGTTTCAGACTGGCTTTTCAGGAGGATCATCAAGTGCAGATGGAGACTATGCACTCCCATCAATCGCTAAGTCCGGGTCTGTCAATGTTAAAGTTTTGGAGCGTTTTGTCACTACCTATCAATGGCTGGAGTCCTGGGAAAACGAGGGAACGCAGGCATATTATGACATCGCGGTCGGCCAAAACAAGATGTTTCGCGGAGCTATTGAGTCTGTAAAAATGGATCGAACAGGAGCAGCAAACACCTATATTATGCTCAACATTCAGTTTCGTGCGGTAGGGCTATGACTCCCAACGGATTTCTATTTTGCCACGTTGATACAAATGTTCCGGGTTTTCGTAGCCTCAGTGCCGGTGCAACAGATTCTACCGTTGCTGCCGGATACTATGATTTTGAGTCATATATTACTGCATTGAACGCAGCTCTATATTCGCTCGGATGGACGTGCAGTTTTAGCACATCCACAGGTTTGGTTACTTACACAGCAGGAGGTGGCGCATCAAATCTGTTGTTCAATGACCGCACTGGTCACATTACCGGCATGCAATCAAAAGGAGGCGATGCATTGTATGCAGCTTATGGTCCGTATGTGTCGAGCGTACCGCCACCTGGAACTCTATGGCTTCAGGGTGCTACTTGGGAAAGCGTAAACATTGAAAGAGAGCGAGTCTTGGAAACAACTCGGCATGGCAGGGGTTTCGGATATATTTGGGGCGGCGCCAAGATTTGGCGATGGAAACTGCAAATTCATCCAAAGTCCATAATTCCATCAGATAGTGGAAATTTTACGACAGAACAACCACTTTTAAGCTCTTTCATTGCGAAAGGAAAAGTAAAGCTTTGGATGGGCAACAGCAATGCGATATCCGAGACGCACCCTGGTGGTTATCTGACTGGGCACGTCATAGGGCTAGATTCTATCAAGCGTGTGAGCGCAGCAGGATATGAAATGTATGAAGCGTCATTGTTGGTTTGCTCATGAGTAGTTTTGATACAGCCTTATCGCGCGGCTATGGCGTGTGCTACATGCTGCAAATCGAGGGGATACCATATACCTTTTCGGAAGCTAGACCATCGCGATACGACAGCTATAACGATGTTGCAAATGCCACTTCTGGAGGAGTGACATACACCAACACCGATTCACTTGTAATGTCCGACACACAGCTAATATCTCAAGATATTGATCGCACGTCCGGTATTACAGGAGGAAGATCAGTTGATTTTTTGCTCAACTACGATGCCATGGGAAGCGTCACCCAAGCACTGTTCAAGAAACCGACAGCGCAAGCAGAGATAACATCAGACGTAGCGCACGGGGCTACTACGGTAGTCGTAGATAACCTGGGTGCTTTCGCAGGTTCTGGGGCCATTTACATCGGCAAAGAGTACATTCGGTATGGCGGTACAGCGAGCACCACTACGTTCAATGGTTTGACCCGTGGCGAGATCAATCAAAAATATACGTTCAAGTCCACGAGCTTTTCTTCTTATCGATTTGTAACTGACGTGCCAATGGTCTGGCGCGGACGACAGGTAACGCTGTGGGAGCATTTGGTCACGCCCGATGGCTACATTATTCCAAGCCAGTGGATGAACGGCACATATGCTCGTGAGATATGGAAGGGGTATATCGATGAAATGCCCGCGCCCGATCCGCTCGGCATGAGATTGAGATGCCTACCGATACAAAGGCTTTTGTCGAAGAAAATAGGATATAACACCAAGTTTGACGTATATAATCATGGCCCGTTCGGTGGTGGAGCCTATAAATACGCAAGCGCAGTCGTGGCGTCCAGGCCCGGAGACAAAATACAAATCGGGGCGCTATATAATGATGGCAATCCGAGTACTGCTGCGCTTCTTAGCAGTTACTTCGAGTTAGATTTGTACGCTGAGACTGGGAGCAGTGCAGACGTTGTTCTGATGCAGAGAACTACTCACAACGGCATGCTGCATAAAGCTTTGCTGGATTCTGGTGGTTTTGAAAGCCTTAACTGGGTTGGTGACCTAAAAATTGTCGATTTCGATGTGTTAGGAGAAACGATATATTTCACCCAGGTTGCCAACTACGAGGTAACCGAGGGTTACTTTATGGTTTCCGAAGACGGTCCCGAGGCGTATGCGCCGGGAAAATACAAAATAAATGAATGGCTTACAGAGCCTAAGTTGGGAAACATTGGTGGTGTAAATTACTTGATTCCTGGAGAGATCGGATATCAAGTTTTCATTCCGTATCGCGTAGCAGGACAACACAATAAGACCATTGCCGTACATAATATGGAAGGTAGCGGTTGGCAGGACACAGAACTCGCAACGTCAGGTCTCGCAATTCTTACCGTCGATGATTCAAAAGAAATCGTCCGCTTTAAGAAAGAATCCTCCACTGATTCCATTGCGTTGCCCAATGACGAAATCATCATTTTGACTTTGACCGAGAGAGGCATCGGCAACACTTCAATTCTGAACGTCGTAGACGGCGATGACGTGACGTTTGAGCTTGGCGCAGGGTGGCACGGAGATTTAAAAAACGTAGCTTTGACTTTGCTGGAATCTAGCGGAACTGCTTTGCGAGGCTCTTACGATACTTTGCCTCTCGGCTTTGGTTACGGTATCGACGACGGCAATATCGACGAGACCTCGTTCAGCTCGCCTGATCTTATCCATGCCGAAATGGAAGCTACATGCATCTCGGAAGGGTCTGATAGCTGGGATGAAATGATGGGCGGGTGGTTTTCGGCTCAGGGCAGAGCTATTGCATCCATCAAAAACAGCAGCGATAATGTTGTTCTCAAAACTGTGGACTGGGTTGTGACAGCCGACCCAGACGCAACGACTATATCCAAGACCGATGTAGTACTGAAAAACGTGACATCGCCTAAAATGATTGAGGGTCCAAACTCGGTTTCGATTAAAACTGCATCTATTGGTGAAAAATCGCCCGAGGTCGTTGTCAGAGATATTCCAAGAATACAATCGGAAGGTCCAAGAAACCAAACCTTAAACTTACCTTCCGCAACATCTCATTTTGCCGGTCAAATAGGAGCCTCATACGTTTACTTTTCCGATGGCTTAACAGCAATGACGCTCAGAGTAGGCCCACACATAACCTTACAAGTTGGGGATAACTGCATTCTCTCGCTCGCACACCCGGCGATGTACGACTGGAGCGCGGGTACCAATATGCCCGCTTCTGTGTTCGGCAAGGTGATGCGTACAGAAAAGTCTTTGTCGGCCCGATGGACAGACCTCACAATATTGATGTCCTCAAATATACTAGAAACACTATATCTGTGCCCTAGTGCCGTTGTAGCGAGTGGTGGCTCCGGCACCAGCGAAATCGTCCTAACGACCGGGCATGGTGCGTATTTGAAGCCGAGCGACAAGATCTACGTTTATAAGAAAGGTGACGAGTCCAGCAACTCGGCGGAATACACGATAGCCGGCGGATACACTGCGGGATCAGACACAGTCACCATTACCGGCACT
>TARA_R110000824_G_scaffold6103_4_pt1 | contig 23171 bp, 20 predicted proteins | sample TARA_R110000824 | Tara Oceans TARA_R110000824 (sample SAMEA4397747) | marine metagenome | biome: Polar Biome; feature: [MES] marine water layer (ENVO:01000295) within the mesopelagic zone...; material: water (ENVO:00002006), including particulate matter (ENVO:01000060) such as......
CTGCTTCAACCTGTGCGACAGCTTTCCGCAACTTTTCGATCTGATCGACGAAAGCCCTAATGAAGAAGTTGAAGATTTAAGCGCCGGCGATATCAAGAATGTCGTTGATGCCTGCACGCTCTGCGACATGTGCTTCATGGTCAAATGTCCTTATGTACCGCCACATGAATTTGATCTCGATTTCCCACATCTGATGTTGCGCCATCGGGCGGTAGAGAACCGCAAGGGAAAAACCGGATTCGTTGACAAGCAGCTTGCTGAAATGGATCGCAATGCCAAGCTGGCCGGGACCTTCGCCGGAGCCGCCAATTGGGCAACCAAACAGCAAAACGGGCTGACACGGGGCGTGCTGGAGCGGGTTGCCGGTATCGACAGACGTGCACATCTGCCGGAATTTGAAGATGTTCCATTGACTTATAAACATGTCGGTCACGGTCCGGTCGCCAATGCCGATGCGCCCGCCTTTGGTCGCAAGGCTGCGATTTATGCGACTTGCTACGGCAACTTCAATGACCAGACCGCAGGCAAGGCTGCGCTCGACGTGCTTTCGCATAATGGCGTCCAGACGCGCGTTGAATATCCTGCTTGTTGCGGCATGCCCAAATTGGAAAATGGCGATCTGCCTGCGGTGGCTTCGTCCGCCGAGCAAGTTGCTGCCTTTTTCGAGCCTATTATTGACGAAGGCTATGATATCGTGGCGTTGACGCCGAGCTGCGCGCTGATGATGAAATTCGAATGGCCATTGATCCTGCCGGATAATGCCGCTGTGGCAAAGCTCGCCAAAGCGACGCGTGATCTGAGTGAATATGTCGTCGAGATTGCCGCCGACAAGGGGCTCGTCCCGATAGAGCCGATGGACGCGAAAATCGGCATTCATTTCGCCTGTCATAGTCGTGCCCAGAATATGGGACCGAAAGCAATGCAGATGCTGAAGCTGATACCGGAAGCCAAGCCATCGATCACCGAACGCTGCTCCGGTCACGGCGGAAAATGGGGCATTTTCAAGGAAAATTTCGACAAGGCCGTCAAGGTCGGCCGGCCAGCGGCACGCGCCGTCGCGAAAGGCGATCCGGATTATATGGTTAGCGAATGCCCGCTTGCCGGACCGCATCTCAAGCAGATCATGGAGAGTGGGGGACAGAAGAATGTTCCGGAACGGATCGGTCATCCGATAGAATTGCTTGCGAAGGCTTATGGATTTTAATGGCGACACATAATTAAACGGCTTTGACTTGCCGTAAGTACGAACCATTTTTTGAGGATCAACAATGCCCCGCGATACACATGAAATAACCAGAGACGATATTATCTCGCTCGAGGATTACGAACTCATCCGCAAGGACAAGCGCCAGGAATCGATTCTGCGCAAGAAGTTCCGGCGGATCGCAATAGGACCTTATGCGACAATCCAGTTTGAAAGCTGGGCCAGCATGTGGCTGCAAATCCAGGAAATGCTGCGAATCGAAAAAGGTGGCGACGAGCAACTGACCGATGAACTGGCCGCCTATAATCCGATGGTTCCGAACGGATCGGAATTTACCGGTACCTTGATGTTCGAAATTGACGAGGAAGAACGGCGCACGGCTTTTCTGAAAACGCTAGGCGGCGTTGACCAGCATATTCACCTCATTATCGGTAATGACAAAGTGACGGCCACACCCGAGCAGGATATTGATCGCACCCGTTCGGATGGCAAGGCCAGCGCTGTGCAATTTGTCCATTTCCCGCTGACCGGTGATCAGGCGAAGCTTTGGAAAAGCATGGAAGGGCAAGTGATGGTCCAGATTGACCATCCCAATTATGGCCATGCCGCGATTATCAGTGATGAATGCCGCCGTGATATGGCCCGAGATCTCGACTAGTCGTCTTCAGGATCCGGCGGATTGTTGGTTTTAAAGACGATCGGATTGTCGACACTGCCTTTTTCACTGGTTGCCGGGCTGGCTGCAGAGACTGTTCTGGAGTCGCTGGCGGATGATCTGCTATTTGATTGCGTGCTGCTCGACTGTTCCTGGCGACCCGAATTGTCGTCTTCATCCACGGATGGTTTTGCGACGTCATCGTCCAGATTTGTCATCGGGTCACCAAATGTGAAGGACTCACCATCTGCGTCTGTCTCGTCATCATAGCCCCAGGCGTTATCCGGTGCCTCGGTTGCAGGCGAGACTGTTTCCTGCACCTCTTCCTTAATCGGCTCGGGTTTCGCGGGTTCATCCGATGGAGAGATGAAATAGATCAGGGCTCCGGTGGAGATGACAAACACTATGGATTCTTTGAGCATGCTAGAGCACCAATTTCTTTTGAATTTCTATTTGGAAATAGTCTGCTGCGGTTAAGAAATATTTACTCTCTCCAAACAGGGGAAAGATTGGCTCGACAGAGAACATGCGGCGCAGGTCCGGCGACTGCAAGGCCAATCATGTCAAGAATATGCAATTGGCCTTGAAAATATGTAAATAAATTTACATAGCGCACCGATGACCAATCCAAAACTTTTTGCCGGTGCGGCGATTAAACGGCTTCGCCGCAGTGCGGCAATGACGCAAGTGGCTCTTGCCCAGGCGCTAGACATTTCTCCCAGCTATCTTAACCTCATCGAGCGCAACCAGCGGCCGCTTAGCGCTCGTTTGATGCTACTTCTGGCAGAAAGATTCGATTTTGATCCACGGCAACTGATTGCGGCACAACCCGGCGGCGGTATAGATGCGATCCGGCAGCGCCTGGCCGACCCCCTGTTTGAAGACTTGTCGATTGACCGCACGGAACTGGAAGAATGGTTGATCGCATCACCCAATAGCGCAGAGGCATTTGTACGCCTTTATGACAATCGCAAGGCTGCCGGCGAGACTGGGCAAAATATGGCACCGGATCCGATCCAGGCGGTCCGCCGTGAAATCGAACGCTGGCGCAACCATTTCGCCGATCTTGACTCGATGGCCGAAAAACTCGCTGACGAACTGCGTCTCGGCGCAGGGGATCTTTATGGCGCGATAACCGAAAGGCTGCGGGTCAAGCACCAGTTGATGATCCGGATATTGCCGGAGACCGTGCTGTCAGACAAGCTGCGCCGCCTCGATCTGCACGCCCGGCAACTCCAGCTGTCGGAAATGCTTGATCCGGCCTCGCGGACGTTTCAGGCAGCGCTGCTGCTGGGACAGATTGAGGCTAAGGGAGAAATTGATGCGCTGGCTGCCGGTGGCAATTTTACCGATCGCGCCGCCGAAAAATTGTTTCGCCGCCATTTGTCGGGCTATTTCGCAGCCGCGTTGATGATGCCGTACGAACGGTTCCTGAAAGCCTGCGAACAGACCGGCTATCGGATACAGCTGCTCCAGCGTCGTTTTGGTGCCGGCTTTGAACAGATTGCTCATCGTCTGACCACTTTGCAGCGCGTCGGATCGCGGGGATTGCCGTTTTTCATGGTTCGTATCGACCGCTCCGGAATGATTTCCAAGCGCTATGCGGGAGCGAGCAATGCTCCGCTGGTCGAAAGTGCCCACCGCTGCCCGCTGTGGGATATTCACCGCGTCTTCGAACAGCCAGCAGAAATCCGTTCTCAACTTGTCGCTCTGGAAGATGGTTCCACCTGGTTTACCCTTTCCCGGGCCGTGCAGGGGATTGGCTCTGGTGCTGGTGGATATACACCGGCATTTGCCATCGGATTGGGTGTTTCCGCAGATGTCGCTTCGGTTCTACACTATGCGCGCGGCAAAGACCTTAGCGTCGAGCATGCTGACCCGATCGGACTGGGCTGCCCCGCCTGTACGCGTCCACAATGTTCGCAGCGGTCGGCCCCGCCGCGCAGCCGAGTGCTGAAATTTGACGAGCGGGAGCGTGGATTGAGCCCCTTTGATTTCGTCAACGACTAGGGCGAAAGGCCTCGACCGGGTCTGCCGCGTGGTGAAAATATGTCGGCATATTGAACAATATTAACGGGATCGGGCGACTGAGCGCATTTTGTTCTGTAAAATTTACCGACAGATAACCAATTTTCCTTATTGGCAATTTCGACCTAGGAAAGATTGCGCTCAATATGATCCGACTGTTCAAACATTATATCCCATATCCGGTGATTTTTCTGGGTTTGATCGATTTCCTGCTGTTGCTGGCGGCGGCAGAAGGGGCCTGGATATTGCGCGCCCTCCAGATCGATATGGCGGTTGGATCACTCATCGATCGACCGGGACCGATTGTCAGTTTCGCCTTTGCTCTCCAACTGGCATTGATCGCGGTTGGCGTTTACGGCTCTGAGGCCCTGCAATCCATCCGTTTTGCAGCGGCCCGTATCCTGGTCGCCATTTCTCTGGGGGTCATATTCCTGTCTTTGCTCGCATTTGCAATGCCCGGAATCACGTTGTGGCGCTCGAATTCTCTCTATGCGATGGTTTTGGCAATCCTGTTTTTGATGGCGATCAGGGTCATGCTCGGTACCGTTCTCGACAGTGATATCTTCAAGCGTCGTTTGCTAATTCTTGGCGCGGGCCCTCGGGCAGGGAGGATTGCTGCGCTGGAAAAACGTCCCGATAGCGGCTTTATCATTGCTGGATATGTCGATATGAATGAAGGGCCGAGCCTGATCGAAAATGCCGTGCGGCGGCTGGATATCGCCAATTTGCCGCAACATGTTATTGATCTTGAAGTCAGCGAAGTTGTTCTGGCGCTCGAGGAGCGGCGGAATGCTCTTCCGGTTGCTGACCTTCTGACGATCAAGACGACTGGCGTCCACGTCAATGATATGTCGAGTTTCGTTGAACGGGAGACCGGGCGCGTCGATCTTGATAGTGTGAACCCGAGTTGGTTCATCTTCTCGGACGGTTTCTCTTCGGGCCGTCGATTGTCCACGATATTCAAGCGGGGATTTGATATATTCCTGAGCTTCCTGTTGCTGGCTCTGACAGGACCAGTGATTCTGTTCTTTGCTTTGTTGATCAAGCTGGAAAGCAGCGGCGGCTCCTTTTTCAGACAGGAACGCGTCGGGCTTTACGGTCAAAAGTTCAGCATTCTCAAGCTCCGGTCCATGCGTGCCGACGCGGAGTCCGGTGGCAAAGCTATCTGGGCCGCCGAGAATGATCCCCGGATTACGAGAATAGGCCACTTCATCCGCAAAGTCCGTATCGACGAACTCCCTCAGGCCTGGAGCGTGTTGAAGGGCGAGATGAGCTTTGTCGGACCTCGGCCCGAACGGCCGCAATTTGTCGATGATCTGCTCACCCAAATGCCCTTTTATGCTGAGCGGCATATCGTCAAGCCCGGCATCACCGGCTGGGCTCAGATAAACTATCCCTATGGAGCGTCGATCGAAGACTCCCGGCACAAGCTGGAATATGATCTCTATTATGCCAAAAACTATACTCCTTTTCTCGATCTGCTGATCATCCTGCAGACGATCCGCGTGATATTGTGGCCAGAGGGAGTGCGCTGAAATGGTGACCCTGCTCGATTATATCAGTGTGTTCGGACATGGCATTGCCGCAGCGCTTTTTGGTGCGCTGGCGATCTGGCAATTTCAGCGCAAGACCGATCGCAATGAGCAGCAGATATGGCTGGTCATTGCGATAGCGCTGACCAGTTTCTGGGCACTTTCGGTTGCGGTTGAGGGGGCCTTGTCACCCATTTCCCGTTTTGCCGAAACTTTGCGCAACTTTGGCTGGCTCGCCTTCATGTTCATCCTGCTCCGGTCCGGGGAAGGTCATGACGAGCCGAAGACCGTCAATGTCATCTATATCGCGCTGGCCTTTGTACTTGTCGGCCAGGTGATGGTCGACAGTTTGCTGCCGATTGTTGCGGGAAGTCCGCGTCTTGAAGGGGTTACGCTATATACTTCACTGGTCTTGCGGATGATTTTCGCCGTGGGCGCGCTGGTGCTGGTTCATAATCTCTATTCGATTTCGGCGCCGGAAACCCGATGGGGCATCCGGCTGCCGATGGCTTCGCTGGCCGCAATCTGGACCTTTGATCTCAATCTGTTCACCATCACATATCTGACCCAGCAATTTCCAGCGGAATTGCACGCTATGCGCGGGCCAATGATGGCGGTTATCGCACCGATCCTGGCGCTGGCATCGGTCCGCAACACCGAGTGGAATTTGAAGCTGTCGCGCAGCGTTGCTTTCCGCTCGCTGTCGCTGGTTGCGATAGGTAGCTATCTGCTGATGATGGTTGTGATTGCGACGGCGCTGCAAATCATTGGTGGTGACTATGCGCGGCTGGCTCAGATCAGTTTCCTCTTCGGTACGTCAATCGGCGCTTTGCTGTTGCTGCCCTCGGGACGGTTCCGCGCCTGGTTGAAGGTCAAGCTGGCCAAGAATTTTTTCCAGCACCGCTATGATTACCGGTCGGAGTGGATTCGCTTTACCGATACGATCGGTCGTCCCGGTGCGGATAGTGCGCCGTTTCACGAACGGGTGATAAAGGCGATCGCGGATATTACCGATTCACCAGCGGGCATATTGCTGATGCCCGACGATTCCGGCCAATTGGTGCTGCAGTCGCGTTGGAACTGGTCTTCGATTGAGGTCCCCGGGCGCGCTTGTACCACCCGTACTGTCGCCTTTTTTGAAGACACCAGTCATATCGTCGAATTTGATACGCTGCGCGCCGATCAGGACGACAAATGCGACGCTGCTGCGATTCCGGAATGGATGACCAGGGAGGAGCGGGCATGGGTTGCAGTGCCTCTGGTTCATTTTGACCGTCTAGCCGGACTGATGCTGCTCGCGCGACCCCGGATCAACCGCAAGCTGGATTGGGAGGATCTTGATATGCTCCGCGTGGTTGGCCGCCAGGTCGCCAGTTATCTGGCCGAGGCCCGCAGTCAGGAATCGCTGTCCGAAGCGCAACGATTTGACGAATTCAACCGCCGGATGGCGTTCGTCATGCATGATATTAAAAATCTCGTCAGCCAGTTGAGCCTGCTTGCGCGCAATGCCAAACGCCATGCAGACAATCCCGACTTTCAAGCAGATATGATCGAGACATTGCAGGATTCCGCGGTCAAGATGAATGGCCTGCTCGAACGGCTATCGCAGCATAATACGTCAAATCCGGAAGAACCAAAACCGGTGAGAGTCCGGGATCTGGTACAGTCGATCATCGAGAAAAAGCGACTTCTGCATAATATGGAGAGCACCCAGATCGATGATCTCACCGTTTTGGCTGATCCGGCACGGGTGGATCAGATACTCGGTCATCTGATCCAGAATGCAATTGATGCGAGCGCGGAGGACCAGCCGATAATTGTCAACGCTCGTCGCCGGGACCTGAGCGTGGCCATCGAAGTGCGTGACCAGGGAACCGGCATGTCCAATGAGTTTGTTCGCAGCCAGCTGTTCAAGCCTTTTGCCTCTAGCAAGGCGGGTGGTTTCGGCATCGGTGCTTATGAAGCACGCGAACTGGCCCGAGCGATGAAGGGGCGCCTGGAAGTCGAAAGCACGGAAGGCTCGGGCAGTCGCTTTACGCTGATCCTGCCGCTGGCAAAACAATTATCGGACGACAATTCTGCAGATGAAAGGGCCGCATGATGCCGGACAAGAATCAACCGAGAAAAGAGAAGCTGCTGATCGTGGAAGATGATCCGGGCCTGCAAAAGCAACTCAAATGGGCCTATGAAGATTTTGAAGTTTTCATTGCCGGTGACCGGGAAACAGCGATTGAAATGCTGCGCTCGGAAGAACCGGATGTGGTGACGCTTGATCTCGGCCTGCCACCTGATCCGGATGGCACTACCGAAGGTTTCGCGACGATGGATGCGATATTGAGCCTGAAGCCCGATACAAAAGTCATTGTTGCGTCCGGTCATGGTGAAAAGGCCAGCGCCTTGCGGGCTATTTCCGGTGGTGCCTGGGACTTTTACCAGAAGCCGGTGGATATTGACGAACTGGGCTTGATCGTCCGCCGTGCCTTTCATGTGCGCAATCTGGAGCAAGAGAATGCCAGTCTTGCAGCGCGAGGCAATGGCGAGGGATATATATTGGGGCAGATTATAACGGGCGCCCCCGAAATGCTGAAAATCGCGCAAATGATCGAGCGGGTGGCGAATACCAATGCTTCGGTCATGTTGCTCGGTGCCAGCGGAACCGGCAAGGAATTGCTGGCCAAGGGCCTGCATGAATCGAGTGATCGGCGGGACAATGCCTTTGTCGCCATCAATTGCGCCGCCATTCCGGAAAATCTGCTGGAGTCCGAATTATTTGGCCATGAAAAAGGCGCGTTTACCGGAGCGATCAAGACCACGGAAGGTAAGATCGAACAAGCCAATGGCGGGACGCTTTTTCTGGATGAAGTCGGAGATATTCCGTTGCCACTGCAGGTCAAGTTGCTGAGATTTCTGCAAGAACGCGTGATTGAACGGATCGGCGGGCGCAAGGCGATTGCCGTCGATACAAGGATCGTCTGTGCCACCCACCAGAATCTCGAGGAAATGATCAAGGGCAATTTGTTTCGCGAGGATCTTTATTATCGGCTAGCCGAAATCGTGATCAAAATCCCGGCCTTGTCCGAGCGGTCCGGCGATACGAGTCTGCTGGCCCGGCATTTCCAGAAGAAATTTGCCGCGGAAATCAATCCCGCTGTCAAAGGTCTGGCTCCCGATGCACTAGCGGCGCTTGAAGCCTGGAACTGGCCTGGCAATGTTCGGGAACTGGAAAACCGGATCAAGCGCGCAGTGATCATGGCCGACGGCAAGATGATCAGCGCGCAGGATCTGGATCTGGAAGTGGATGAAAATGCGGCGACGGATCTGCTGAACCTGAAAGCGGCACGCGAAGCTGCTGACCGTTCGGCGATCCTGCGCGCTATTTCGCAGACCAGCGGCAATATTTCCAATGCGGCAAAATTGCTCGGGATCAGCCGGCCGACGCTCTATGATCTGCTCAAACAATATAAGTTGCAGCAAGCCAGCTAAGCCATGGTGACGAATTCTTCCCAGAAACTCCGGTCCCGAGCCAAACCGGTCATTCTCGCCGCTGTGCTGGCGGTGGCGGTGACCGGCATTCCGACAGCTATATTTGCCGCCAGTCAAGGCAATGCAGATGCTCGGGAGGCATTTGCCAACGCTCAGAAATATAGAGCGGACCGGGACATAAGGTCGGCACGGATCGAATTGATGAATGCGATCAAGGCCGATCCGGAATGGATTGATGCGCGGGTCGCGCAAGCGGAAGTCTTGCTTGGTCTTTACGACGGAATTGCCGCTGAGGCGGAGATCGACCGGGCTGTCAGCCTTGGTCTCGACCCGGCGGCCGTCCGGCATCTCTATGGTCATGCTCTGGCTTTGCAGGGCAAATTGCAAAAGGCACGAGATCAGTTGATGGCAGATGATATTCCGCCACAACATCAGGGCTACGCAGCGCGCATCATGGGCAAGGTGGCCCTGCAAGCCGGCGATCAGCAACTGGCAAGCCTGTCATTCAACCGGGCGATGGAACTGGATCGGGAAAACCCGGACCTGTGGGTCGATATCGCTCGCTTCCGGTCCGAAACCGGCGATCAGGCTGGTGCGACGAACGCGGTAGACGAAGCCGTGAAGCTGGATCCTGCCAATGTTCGGGCGCTGCAATATCGTGGTGAATTGCTTCGCTTTCAATATGGTCTGGGTGCCGCTCTCCCCTGGTTTGAACGGGCACTGGAAATCGATCCAAACGACGTGCCGCTGTTGTTGGAATATGCGGCGACACTAGGCGACATGGGGCGGATGACCGAAATGCTCACGGTCGCGCGCAAGGTCATCGCATTGGACGGTCGTAATCCGCGGGCGTTTTTCATGCAGGCAGTGCTGGCAGCCCGAGCAGGCAAATATGGTCTGGCAAGGCGACTGATGCAGCAGACCGAAGGCGCGATTGACAATGTCCCGGCGGTGTTGCTGGTGCAAGGCATTATCGAGCATGGCGAAGGCAATCATAACGCTGCCGTGGACAAATTCCGTCGGCTGGTCTCGATTCAGCCCAACAACCGGCAAGCGCAAAATCTGCTTGCTCGTTCGCTCTATCTTGCCGGAAGTGCTGATGATGCCGTTGACGTCCTGAAGCCGCAGGTCAATCGAAGTGGTGCCGATCCTTATGCCTTGTGGCTGGCGGGCCGTGCGCTGGAGGCGATCGACGAGCGCGGTCAGGCCGTCGGTGTCCTCAATCGCGCTGCCGTTCATGATAGCGGGAGAGAAAGCGCTTTTCTGGCCGAAGTGCCGCTGAGCGTATTGCGCGGCGAAGCGCAGAGAAACGCGAATGATGCGCGAGCGGTGGTTCCCTATATTCGTGCGCTCTACAATGCTGGCGACTATGTCACTGCTTTCGCCGAGGCCAAAAGGCTGCAGCAAGGCAATCCTGGTGCAAGCGCAGCGCATATATTGGTCGCCGATGTCGCGGCTGTCATGGGTAATTATGACGAAGCGATCGACGCCCTGGGGCAGGCTCGCAGTATCCGCTTCTCCGAACCCGTGATGTTGCGGCTGGTTGAGGTTTTGCGGGCCAATGGCGAAATGCAGAAATCGGGCGAGGTCCTGGCGCAATATCTCAATTATAATCCGAGCAATATCGCTGGACTGCGTTGGATGGCTTATGCCCATCTCGAAACCGAAAGCTGGGCGATTGCAGCCTATATACTGGAGAATCTTCGAAAACGGATTGGCGACAATGACGCGTTGATAATGGCCGGCCTGAGCAAGGCCTATACGGGGCTGGGAGAGACTGAAAAGGCGATTGCAGCAGGCCGCATCGCCTATCGCGTGCAACCGTCAAGCCCGGTGGTTTCTCATATCTATGGTCTGGCGCTATTGGCTGACAATGCCCGCAAAAAGGATGGAGTCAGCCTGATCAAAAAAGCAGTTGCGATCATGCCCGAAAACCCGGTCTACCGGCAAAGTTTGCGGCAGGCTTCAGCCGTACTGCGCGCAGCTTCACGAGAAGTAAAAAGCTGAACGCCGGTCAGGCGTCGCTTTTTACAAGATCGTCGATCGACAGATCCAGTCGCTTCATCTGGCGTTCCACAGGAGGCCAGATATTCTTGATGAAATCTTCTCTCTGGGACTGTCGCAACCGGTTTTTCGCACCAGCCGCAACAAACATGCCGACACCGCGCTTCACGATGACAAGCCCATCTTCCTGAAATCCCTGATAGGCTTTTGCGACGGTCAGCGGATTGGCCCCCTGATCTGCGGCAAAAACCCGCACTGATGGCAGCATGTCGCCTTCGCGATATTCGCCATCCAATATGGATTCGGAAATTATGTCCCGCAATTTCAGATAAACGGGTTTGCTTGCATTGTTCATGCTGCATCACTGCCATAACACAGCGACGCAGGCAAGCCACAAGTTCAGCTTTTCCGCTATTTAGTCGCAACAGAAACGATTCACCCGGACGGAGGAGGTGACCAGAAAGACAAGATATCCTTGACCTCCGGCCGGGGTCTCTCGGTCAATTCGACGTTGGCTGTTCCGATATAGAGAAAGCCAGCGACTTTTTCCGAGGCGGAGCCGAACAGGTCTCGCACGTCTGTATTAAAAGCCGGCCAGCCCGAGATCCAGCCGCCAACAAAGCCCATCGAATGCACTGCGTGGAGGATGTTCATCGCAAAAGCACCGCAGCTTAGCTCCTGTTCCCAAAGCGGGATTTTGGTCGATTCGACTGGCGAGGACAATAATACCAGCAGGACAGGGGCCTCGTGCGCCATTGTCTCGAGCCCTTCCAGTTCCAGCCGGCCAGCATCCGGCTTTTCCTTCCGATAGGCATCGGTGAAGCCCTGGGCGAGCCGGTCGCGCTGGTCTGTGGCCACAGCGATGACACGCCAAGGTGCCAGCTTGCCGTGATCGGGAGTCCGCATGGCAATGGTGACGATCTCTTCGATTTGCGCAGCGCTTGGCCCCGGTGCCACCATATTGCGCGGGCGACCGGAACGGCGGGAGGGCAAATAGGCGGCAAGGCTGCTCAAGTCATTAAATTGGTTTTCGCTCATACAGGCCACTTTGGAAGAGATGGGGTCGATTGCAAGGGGAATTGGCGATAAACCGGTCTCGCTTGAAACAATCTGCTTCACTTGCGCAATTTTTTCATTAGTGTGCGGGGCAACCGGGCTGCGCTTAACAGCCCACATAGTATATCGGGGAGTTCATAAATGGCGGGTGAGTATCTGGAATCAGGCGATGCAAGAGGAACATTCCTCGGCCATCCCAAGGGGCTTTTTGTTCTGTTCTTTGCCGAAATGTGGGAACGTTTTTCCTATTATGGCATGCGCGCTCTGCTGATATTCTATCTCGTTCAACACTGGATGTATTCGGATAGCGAAGCGGGCGTTATTTACGGTGCCTATACCGCTCTGGTCTATATCACGCCGGTAGTCGGCGGCTATCTGGCTGACCGTTATCTCGGACAGCGCAAAGCAGTCGCCTTTGGTGCCTTGCTGCTCACCTTTGGCCATTTCCTGATGGCTTTCGAAGGAGAGGGCGGTGGTCAGGCTGATCCTGCGATCAATATTTTCTGGCTGGCGCTCGCCTTCATCATCGTCGGGTCGGGCTTTTTGAAAGCCAATATCTCAGTGATCGTCGGCCAGCTTTATACGCGCACCGACATTCGCCGTGATCCGGCCTATACGATTTTCTACATGGGCATCAATCTTGGCGCCGCGCTGGGAGCGATCATCGCTGGCTGGTTGGGGCAGACCTATGGCTGGTCTTATGGTTTCGGAGCTGCCGGCCTGGGAATGCTGCTTGGCCTGGTCGTGTTTATCTGGGGCAAACCGCTGCTGGTCGGTCGCGGTGAAGCCAATGATCCTGCATTGCTGCGAAGCAAAGTCGGTGGCATCAAGTTCGAATGGCTGCTTTATCTTCTCAGCTTTGCGACCGTCGGACTGGTTTGGATATTGATCCAATATCAAGCTCTGGTCGGGTCGCTGTTGGGCATCGCCGGTGCGATACTGGTTATCTACGTTCTTTACACGGCTGTTGCCAAACTCGCTTCGGAAGATCGCGATCGCATATTTGCCGCGATGTTCCTCATCTTCGGGTCAATCCTGTTCTGGGCATTGTTCGAGCAGGCCGGTTCGTCGCTGAATCTGTTTACAGACCGTAGCGTCGACCGGAATATCTTGGGTATCGAAGTTCCCGCTTCTGTGTTCCAGTCAATCAATGCGATCTATATCGTATTGCTGGCGCCGGTCTTCGCCTTGCTCTGGACCATGCTTGGTCGCAGGGGGCTTGAACCGTCGGCACCTGCAAAATTTGGCTTGGGGTTGATTCAGCTTGGCGCGGGCTTCCTAGTGCTGGTTGCCGGTGCATTGGCTGCCGGAACCGGTAATCTTACGCCGGTCCTGTTCATTTTCCTCATCTACCTGCTGCATACGACTGGCGAGCTTTGTCTGTCTCCGGTCGGCCTGAGCGCGATGAACCGTCTGGCTCCTGCGCATATGGCGAGCCTGATCATGGGTACCTGGTTTTTTGCGTCGGCTACCGGAAATTTTGCTGCCGGATTGATTGCTTCCGCGGTTGGCGCAGAAGGCGCTGGTCCGGACCGGGTTCTGGAGGTTTATTCAACCGTTGGTTGGGTGGCCGTCGGGGTTGGTGTTGCGGTGATCGTGATTTCGCCATTGATCAAGAAGCTGATGCATCTGGATACATTAGCGGATGACAATGTCGGTGACGATCTGGAAGGCCAGTCGGAATTCGGGGACCCACAGTCTGCGGGCATCCATCCGACAACCAAACCATAATTTAAAGGGGCGATATATGAAATTTCGGGCTTTGCTGGCGCTGGTTGCTGGCGGATCGTTGCTAGCCGGTTGCGCGGCTACCGCAACGGAGACAAATTCGGCAAGCGCGGCGACGCCCGAAAAATCGACCAATTCTGGCAAGGCCGCATTCCCGTCAACCTACAAAGCCTATCCTTCCGCTCCCACTGCCGTCACCGGCGTGACGATCTTCGACGGTGAAGGCGGACGAATCGACAATGGGACAGTGTTCATGGCGGGCGGTAAAATAACGTCTGTTGGTGGTCCCGAAACAGCGATTCCCGCCGACGCTACAATCGTCGACGGTACTGGCAAATATATCACGCCGGGCATTATCGATGTGCACAGCCATCTTGGCGACTATCCAACGCCCAGCGTTTCGGCCCATAGCGACGGCAACGAAGCCACGTCTCCGGTGACCCCGGAAGTGTGGGCGGAGCATAGTGTCTGGCCGCAGGACCCGGGCTTTTCGCGGGCAATGGCCAATGGCGGTATCACCGCGCTGCAAATCCTTCCCGGTTCGGCCAATCTATTTGGTGGCCGGTCGGTAACGCTTAAGAATGTACCTTCGCGGACCGTGCAGGGGATGAAATTTCCCGGTGCGCCATATGGTATGAAAATGGCTTGCGGCGAAAATCCGAAGCGGGTTTATGGCAGCCGCAACCGCATGCCATCGACCCGTATGGGCAGTCTGGCGCTCAACCGGCAAACCTGGATCGATGCGCAGGAATATCGCAGCAAAATGAAGGAGGCCAAGCCGCCGAAACGGGATCTTGGCAAGGAAACTTTGGCGGCTGTTCTTGATGGTGAAATATTGGTCCACAACCATTGCTATCGCGCCGACGAGCTCGCCCAGATTATCGATATGTCGAAGGAATTCGGCTATAAGGTGACGGCGTTTCACCATGCCGTCGAAGCTTATAAAATTGCAGATATTCTTGCAGAAGAGGGCATTTGTTCCGCTGTCTGGGCTGACTGGTGGGGTTTCAAGATGGAAGCCTATGACGCAATTCCAGAAAATGCGGCGCTGCTGCAAAAGGCCGGGGCTTGTGTGATCATTCATAGTGATGACGAGAACCAGATCCAGCGACTCAATCAGGAAGCGGCCAAGGCGCTCGCCGATGGCCGAGCGATGGGCATAGAAATCAGTGACGCACAGGCGATCCGCTGGATCACGCTTAATCCTGCGAAAGCCATGGGTATTGATGAAATGACCGGAAGTCTGAAACCGGGCAAGATGGCGGATATGGTTCTCTGGAACGGCAATCCGCTCAGCGTATATTCGCGGCCCGAGAAGGTCTGGATCGATGGCGCCTTGCTGTTCGACAGCGGCGATGCACAGCGTCGTCCGGTTAGTGACTTTGAACTTGGCCAGCCCGGTGAAGGAGATGTGAAATGAAGCGTTTTGCCATATTGCTCGCCTCCGCTGCAGCGCTGATCGGCGCTCCTCTTGCCGCGCAAACCACTGCCATTACCGGTGGTAGGCTCGTGATTGGCGATGGCAGTGCGCCGATTGAAGGCGGTACGGTGCTGATCCGCAATGACCGGGTCGTCGCTGCTGGTGCCAATGTCACGATCCCCGCCGACGCGCGGCGGATTGACGCGACGGGGAAATGGGTCACACCGGGCATTTTTGCCGGGTTCAGCCGGGTTGGTCTCGTCGAGGTCGGTGCGGTCACCCAGACCAATGACATGAACGCCAGCGGTTCGCCTTTCTCGGCAGCGCTTGACGTGCAATATGCCATTAATCCTTTTGCATCAGCGGTCTCCGTAAACCGTGCAGCAGGCGTTACCCGTGCTGTCGTTTCGCCGAGCACCGCCAATTCCATTTTTGCCGGATATGGCGCGGTCGTTGATCTCGGTCAGGATGAAAATCCGATCACCATGGCGCGTGCTTTCCAGTTTGTCGAACTGGGTGAAACCGGCCAAAGCCGGGCAGGGGGAAGCCGTGCCGCATCCCATATCCTATTCCGGGCCTTGCTGGATGAAGCCCGCACCTATGCGCGCAATCCGGCTGCGTTCGACAGCGATCTGCTTAAGGCATCGGATGCAAAGGCGCTGTTGCCCGTCATCAACGGCAGCACGAAACTGCTGGTCCATGTGGAAAGCGCCAATGATATTCTGAAGGTCCTGGACCTGCGCAAGGATTTCCCGGCGCTGAAAATGGTTCTGGTGGGAGTCAATGAAGGCTGGCGTGTCGCCGATCATATTGCCGCAGCGGGCGTACCTGTATTGGCCTCAGCGCTCAGCGATCTGCCTTATGGGTTTGAAGACCTGTCTGCGACCCAGTCGAATATCGGCAGGATGAAAGATGCTGGCGTCAAGGTTGCGATCGGCATGATCAACGACAATGATGCGCACCAGCTGCGCTATTCGGTACAATATGCCGGCAATCTCGTCGCGCTCAATAAAGTACCGCGCGCAACCGGCCTGACCTGGGATGAGGCCTTTGCGGCGATAAGCTCTGTTCCGGCGGAAATCATGGATATGGGCGGGCAGCTAGGCTCGCTCAAAGCCGGACGTCAGGCGGATGTCGTGATCTGGACCGGAGATCCGCTGGAGCTTTCGACGCAGGTGGAAAAGGTCATCATCGATGGTGTCGATCAATCCCTGATCAATCGTCAGATGCGCTTGCGGGAACGGTACAGTAATCCGGCCCCGGGCGATTTGCCCAAGGCCTATGATCACTAGTCCCTAGAGTCGCACCATCGACATCATCCTGTCGCCATAACGAAGCCCCGCTGTGCCGCCAACCGGTGCTGCGGTCTCCAGTTCGTCGAGATCGGTATCGGTCAGTTCAATATCGACGGAAACCATGCTGTCTTCCAAGGTCGCGCGTCTTTTGGAGCCGGGGATGGGCACGATAAAGTCGCCTTGAGCCAGCAACCAGGCTAGGGCGATCTGTGCCGGTGAGCAGTGATGCCGCGCGGCAACCGCTTTGACCACGTCGACCAGTTTCATATTCTGATCGAAATTTTCTTCAGAATAGCGCGGATCATTGCGGCGATAATCATCTTCGGGCAGATCATCCCGGCTGCTAATCTGACCGGTTAGAAATCCGCGACCCAGCGGGCTGTAAGGCACGAATCCTATGTCCAGGTCCTGACAGACCGGGAGAATCTCTTCTTCGATACCACGTTCCCACAGGGAATATTCGGACTGGAGGGCAGCAATCGGATGGGTAGCGTGGGCCTTTTTCAATGTTTCGGCGCCAGCTTCCGACAGGCCAAGATAGCGGACCTTTCCCTCCTTGACGAGTTCGGCCATTGCTCCGACCGTCTCCTCAATCGGCACATTGGGATCGACGCGGTGCTGGTAGAAGAGATCGATAGTATCGATGCCAAGGCGCTTTAGAGATCCTTCACAGGCCCGCCGCACATTGGCGGGGCTGGAGTCGACACCGGTCGTTTGCCCGTCCTTGAACGCGAATCCGAATTTGGTCGCGATCACCAGTCGCTCGCGACGACCGCGGATCGCCTGACCGAGTAATTCTTCATTGATATAGGGCCCATAGACTTCGGCGGTGTCGAAAAAGGTGACGCCAAGTTCGATCGCGCGGTCGATGGTTGCCAGACTTTCGGCCCTGCTGGCCATGCCATACATGCCCTTGCCGATTCCTGCCATCGGCATACAGCCGAGCCCTAGCGCGGAAACTTCCAGTTCTGGTCCGAGTTTGCGATATTTCACGTCATATCTCCTTCGCTTCTGGCTATTGTGGCGGTCACGCTCATGTCTGCACTGACATTGGCAACGGTGCGCATGATATCAGGAAAGGTCTCAATCGCCAAAAGCAGAACCAGTGGTTCGATGGGTATACCCATGGCGATGCAAATCGGTGCTATGGATGTGATGAAGCTGATCGAGCCTGGCAGGCTGACCGCCCCCATGGTGGTGATGGCTGCCACGGCTACACCGATAGCCAGAACGCCAATCGACAAGTGGATACCCATCAGATGGGCCACATATATGGCTACCGCCAGGTTCATGCACGGGCCAGTGGCGCGAAAGAGCGCGACCGCAATCGGCAGGACGACATCGGCCGAGCGATCACCAACACCCATGGCCTTGACGCCGTTCACCATCGCAGGGAGCGAGGCCAGCGAACTTTGCGTGGAAATCGCTACCGCTTGCGCCCGTGCGGACGCTTTGAAAAAAGCGATGGGTCCGCGCTTCGCGCCGACATAGGTCAGGACATAGCTGAATATCCAGACCACCGCACCAACGCTGCTGACGATGAGCACATAGTGCAGCAAAGCTCCGAAGGCAGCCAGACCCGCATTTGCACCAACACCGAGCGCGAGAGCAAAAACACCCAGCGGTGCCAGTGCCAAGACCCATTGGATCAGGATAAGCAGGGCGTCGGCAAGTGCATTGAAAAGCTGGTCCAGCATCATTCTTTGGGCATCGGGCAGGCGAGTGATGGCAAAGGCGAAGGCAAGAGCGAAGATCATCAAAGGCAGCACCGCGTCTTCTGCTGCAGCCGCAATCGCATTGGTCGGAATCAGCGCGCGAAGGAATTCACTGAACGGGGGCACGTCCCCCGGTGGTGCGGCGCTGCCCAGTGCAGACCGTAGAGCCGCCGCTGCATCGCTGCCAAGCGGGAAGAATTCGAGCAATGCGGGCGTCACCAGAGCCGCCATTGCGGATGAACACCAGAGAATGAATATCATGAATAATATGGCGCGGGCTGTCATCCGTCCGGCACGGGCCATGGACGCTGCCTTGCCGATGCCAACGATCAGCAGAGTGAATACAAGCGGGATGACCGTCATGCGCAAGGCATTGAGCCACATATTGCCGACCACATCGGCAGTTTCGACGAGCAAGTCGTTCTCGGTGCCGACAAACAGTCCGATCAATATGCCAAGAACCAGAGCAAGCAATATGATTAGCGCTTTTTTCAATATCTCAGTCCCCTGGCATGTCCGAGCAAACCATCAACCATGACAGCCAGCTTCTGGCAAGGGATGATTATGTGTAAATTCTGTCATTGAATTCATTCCTTCTTGGTCTCGGACGGATCGATGGGCTAGAGACATAAGCAACGGGACGCGACCATTTTGGGATGTAAGTTGATATGACCAAGAAATTTTTCGGAACTGACGGTATACGCGGTCTGACCAACAAACATCCGATGACCGCCGAAATTGCCATGAAAGTCGGACAGGCCGCCGGTCGGCATTTCCTGCGGGGCGATCATAAGCACCGCGTTGTGATCGGCAAGGATACCAGGCTCTCGGGCTATATGATGGAAAATGCCCTGGTTGCCGGCTTTACCAGTGTCGGAATGGATGTGGTGCAGGTCGGTCCGATGCCAACTCCGGCGGTGGCCTTGCTGACACGGTCGATGCGCGCCGATCTCGGGGTGATGATTTCCGCCAGCCACAATCCTTATTATGACAATGGTATAAAATTATTTGGGCCTGATGGTTTCAAGCTGTCTGACGAAGATGAGCTCAAGATCGAGGCCTATCTTGAGGAAGAGACGAAATTGGCGCTGCCAGCGGATATTGGCCGGGCCAAAAGATTTGAAGATGCCCGCGGCCGTTATATCCATGCGGTCAAAATGTCGTTGCCGGATCATATCCGTCTGGATGGCCTGAAGATCGTCTGCGATTGTGCCAATGGTGCCGCTTATCAGGTGGCACCTTCTGCATTCTGGGAATTGGGCGCAGAAGTTGTCACATTAGGGATCAGTCCCAACGGACTGAATATCAATGACAAATGCGGCTCGACAGATCTCGCTATCCTGCAGGATACCGTGGTCGCTTCCGGTGCCGATATCGGCATCGCACTGGACGGAGATGCCGACCGCCTGATCGTTGTTGATGAGAAGGGGCAGGTGGTGGACGGCGATCAGCTGATGGCTTTGATCGGGTCGAGCTGGAGTCGCGATGGTCTTTTGCGCGGCAACGGTATCGTCGCGACGGTCATGTCGAACCTTGGGCTGGAGCGATTTCTAAACGCCCAGAATCTGGACCTTGTGCGAGCGAATGTTGGCGATCGCTATGTTCTGGAAGAGATGAAAAAGGGCGGTTATAATATCGGCGGTGAGCAATCCGGCCATATGATCATGCTCGATCACGGAACCACCGGCGATGGGACTGTTGCGGCATTGCAGGTGCTCGGTGAACTGGTCGAGAGCGGCAAGGCAGCGAGTGAATTGCTGCATCTTTTTGATCCGGTACCGCAGTTGCTCAAGAATGTCCGCTATAGTGACGGCCAGCCGCTCGAAAGCGAGAAGGTCAAGGCTGTGATTGCGGAAGCGGAAAAGGAACTGGAAGGCTCCGGTCGCCTTCTGATCCGCAAATCGGGAACAGAGCCGCTGATCCGGGTGATGGCTGAAGGTGACGACGGCGATCAGGTTCATGCTGTTGTCGACCGGATCTGTGCGGTGGTAGAAGAGGTTGCGGGCTGATGCTGGCAATGCGTCCTGATTGTGAAAGCTGCGGCAAGGATTTGCCAGCCGATGAGGCTGGTGCGCTGATCTGCAGTTTTGAATGCACATTTTGTGAGCTCTGCAACAGTGAAAAGCTCCATCATTGCTGCCCCAATTGTGGTGGTTCGTTGAGACCCAGGCCGACCCGATCTCTGGAACTGCTGGCAAAATATCCGGCCTCTACCGAACGGAAATATATACAATGCTGAGCTTTCTTGACGCGATGGATGCCAGAACCATCGTGGTTATCGGTCTGATCCTGCCAGTCCTGTTAACGCTGGTGCTGTTTTTCTTTGCACGCGGATTTTTCCGCCGGTTTTGGCTTCCTATCCTTTTGCTCGCGGGAGCCTTTGAATGGTTCCTGATCGTGCAGGTCGGGCCATTGTTCCTGTGACCGGAAGTTGTCCGCGGATATTGTCGATAGCCGGTTCGGATAGCGGCGGCGGTGCCGGCATACAGGCGGATATCAAGACCATTACCATGCTCGGTGGCCATGCGATGACCGCCCTGACCGCGATCACCGCGCAGAATACTCTGGGTGTCCAGGCCATCCATCAACTGCCGACCGAGATGATATTGGCGCAGCTCGATTCCGTCGTCAGCGACATTGGCGTCGACGCGGTGAAGATCGGCATGATTGGCAACGCTGAAGCGGCTCGGGCGGTGGCAGATTATCTGACGAGGCTGAGCATCGCGGTCGTCTTTGATCCAGTGATGGTCGCGACCAGCGGCAGCGCACTGGCCGATGCTGAAACGATTGCTGCTTTTGGTGAGTTGATGGACATTGCCTCTGTCGTCACGCCGAATTTGCCGGAACTGGCAGCACTGGGCGGCAAGGAGGCGATATTGAGCCATGGTTGCCATCTGGTCATCAAAGGGGGCCATGGCGACGGCTCTGTGATTGTGGATGAACTATATGCGCCGGGCGGTTTGCTCCGGCGGATCGAGGGCAAGAGGCTGGATAGCAGCGAGACCCATGGCACCGGCTGTACCTTTGCCAGCGCGCTGGCTTGTGGACTGGGCAGCGGGCTGCCTCTTGTTGCTGCTTTTGAGCAAGCCATCTCGTTTACCCGCATCGCGATACTTGAAGCGCCGGGGCTTGGCGAAGGCAGCGGTCCGCTTGGCCATCAATTTGTCACCGACTTTCAGGATGATGACCGATGATCGCTGGCGTGGATGAGGTGGGCAGGGGCCCGCTTGCCGGACCGGTCGTTGCGGCTGCTGTCATTCTGCCCGAAAACCACATGATTGTGGGGCTGGATGATAGCAAGAAACTGACGGCAAAAAAGCGGGAGCGGTTCGAGGTGGAAATTATGGAATGCGCCCATTTCTCGATTGCGCAATGTTCCGAAGCCGAGATTGACGATATCAACATATTGCAGGCGACCATGCTGGCGATGACGCGCGCGGTTGAGGGGCTGGAAGACGTACCCGATCACGTGCTGGTCGATGGCAATCGTTTGCCCAACTGGTCTTATTCAGCTGAAGCGGTGATTGGCGGGGATGCGATCCATCCCTGTATCTCTGCGGCCTCGATACTTGCCAAGGAATTTCGCGACCGGCTGATGATCGCTGCCGCCGAGCAATATCCGCAATATGGCTGGGAACGGAACAAGGGTTATGGCACGGCGGAGCATCTAGCGGCGCTCAGGCAATATGGCCCGACACCGCTGCACCGGAGGAGCTTTGCTCCGGTGTCACAGATGACGCTGCTTTAGGCTTCTGCGTTCACTGGCTTGGGAGCGACCTTGCGCTCTGCCAATACCCACTCGCCGCTTTCGCTTTTGATATATTTGGGTTGCCGGGTGACGTTCCAGACCAGACCCATTTTCTCCAGCAGCAGCAGGACATAGCCCGCTATGTCAATCTCCCACCAAGCCATGCCCTGGAAGCTGGCACGGGGATGCTTGTGGTGGTTATTGTGCCAGCCTTCGCCAAAGGTCAGTAGCGAGAAGAGAAAACTGTTTCTGGCTGTGCCGACGCCTTTGGTGTGCCGCTGTGAACCTACGACATGGGCGTAGCTGGAAATGCCCAAGGTGATTTGCAGGACGACGAATGTCCGGAAATAACCGCCGATCAGGATCGTGCTGATGACATGGTCCCAGCCGCCGAAGGCAAGGCCCCAGATGCCGGGAAAGATGATCAGCGAGAAGACCAGCCAGAACCAGCGCGTCTTGTGCAGCCAGAGCACGACATCATTGTCGGCAAGCCCTTTGCCATAGATGCTGGTATCGGTGACGCAGTCATCCATGAACCAGCCGAAATGCGAGTGGAACATGCCTTTCAGCCTGCTGGTCGGACGACCACGGCCATCGAGCCAGGGGCTGTGAACGTCGCCTATTTCATCGCTATGGGCGTGGTGACGGCGGTGGTCGGTCGCCCAGCGCAACACGGACGACTGGATCGACATTTGTGCCATTGCCCCCAATATATATTGCATCGGTACCGATGTTTCGAACGCCTTGTGCGAATAATAGCGGTGGAAGCCGAGGACGATACCGAGCATCAAAATGATATAGCCGGCAATGAAGGCCGACCATTCTACCCAGCCGGTGGCATAGGTGAACATATACCAGACCGCTGCGATCGAGCCGAAGATTTTTGAGCCGAAAACAATTGCATATTCACGGCGTTTCTCGCGCCCGGCCTCGCCGCCGACAATCACGCCGGGATGCGGACGGGGTTCATCGCTCTGCTGAGAAATGCCATTTTCTTGCTGATATTTATCGCGAAAATTGCGCGCCATCTGTTCACTGACCCCTGGATTGATAGGATTTGGAGCTTTGTAGTAGAAGCTTTGTATAGCCGGAACCCGAATTTTTGTGAACCAATTTTGATTTTGGATGATTTCACCAAAAATATGCAAATATATTTTCCGCCAGAGTCTTTTTCGTCACACCACTAGGGATTGAGTCTCGCGACTCTGCGCTGACTCCATATCTGGTGACGGACTCGTTTCGTTCTCCCGCTCGGATTTCTGTTAACCATAAAGATACGCCTTTAACCTATGTTAACGGCCTT
>TARA_R110000824_G_scaffold110418_1_pt1 | contig 23159 bp, 25 predicted proteins | sample TARA_R110000824 | Tara Oceans TARA_R110000824 (sample SAMEA4397747) | marine metagenome | biome: Polar Biome; feature: [MES] marine water layer (ENVO:01000295) within the mesopelagic zone...; material: water (ENVO:00002006), including particulate matter (ENVO:01000060) such...
TCTCTCCCTTGCTCTAGGTGTTTCTCCAAGAGCGGGGGAGTTGGCTTAAACATAAGGAAATATAAATATGGCAACAACAATAACGCCATCGACTTTATCAGTAGTACACTCTGAGACTATTACTCTTAATGGACAACGTCAAGGAAGTACTACAATAAAAACTATTGCCAGTATCACTGAGATATCTAAACGAATTTTAACTATAACAACTGCCGAATCTGTCATAGCTACATTTAGTGCAGCTGTTGCTTCGGCTGGACATTATGTCGCAGCTTCTGTAAGGTATATGAGATTTACAAATAAAGATGATACAAATTTTATTACATTAACATTTAGGAATCAAGATAATGATGAAGTAGCTATTAAACTTGATGCAGGATGTACCTTTGTATGGCATGCTGATAATTCTGGTGGAATGGTAGATGTTTTTAATGCGACTGAAGATGCAAATGCTGCTTCAGATACAGCTTTAGGGGATTTAACAAATATTCAAGCTGATGCTAATACTGGTGATTGTGATTTAGAAATGTTTATAGCGAGTATTTAATGGCAACATTTGAAGCACAAGTAGAAGGATTAACTCAAATAGCTATTACTAGTAGTAGTGCTCCAACTCAAGATGAGTTAAGTCAGTTTCTAACTGATGGGGCTACTGATGTTATTAGTAAGGTGATAATTTTAAGACCTCAAGATTCAAGCAAGTTTGCAAGTGAAGTTACAGACGCTAATAATTCTGGTATAGTTGTTAATGGAGTAATTTTAAATGTGGGAAGATATAATGGAAATACTGAGGATATTAGGCCAGCTAGTCCTATAGATTCTAATCATAGATTTTTAGCTACACAAAAAAGCAGTCTACATTTTAGAAGTGCTTTAAATCCTGGCTTTTATGTTTTGAATACAAAGTTATTTGTTGTGCCCGCTCCAACTAATCAAGGGACACAGGTTATTGCTAGTCAAATTTCATATCCTACTGTAGCATTTGGAGATAGTGGTATTGGCTCAGCTTATAACGTACAAACAGGTGTTACAGCAACTGCAGCAACTCCTACAGTCCTTACTAAAGCAAGTCATGGATTCTCAAATGGAGATGTAGTTAAATTATCTGGCTTTACTGAGGCTACAGAATTAAATGGAATAACTGCTATAGTAGAAGGTGTTGCTGGTAATAATTTTCAATTAGATGGAATATATGTTGATGGTGATGCGGAAACTACAGGAGGTAGAGTTGAAACAGTTGCTTCTGGATTTCCAAACGAATACGAACCATTGGTAGCTTTATATGCATCTTCTATGAGTTGTATGGCTGCAGCTAATGATATACATAACAATATGCCAACTAATGTAGTAAAGTTAAATCCTCCTGTATTTGATATTCCTGATGTAGATTTACCATCTCCTCCTTTTTATACAGCACCTGCATTAGATTATGACTTACGTAAAGTAAATGCTCATTTAGCTAGTGAAGACTTAGAGATGGCAGAAAAAGAAATGGAGAAACTTGCAAAGAATTTAGATAAGACTAAGACTTTAGGAGAAGAGTCAGCTAAGGTTTATAATAATGATTTAGAAATATATAAAACTACCATTGAGAATGCAACAAAGAATAAAGATAGAAAGACTCAGCAAATAGCTTCAGAATATAGAAGTGATTTATACAAGCATCAACAAGAAGTAGCTCAGTTTCAAGCAGAGCTTCAAGAGTCTATGGCAAAATACAAATGGTATATGGAACAGTCTATTTCTCTAATGAATCAATATAATAATAGTTTAGGAATGGCTCCGCCACAACCTAAAGAACAACAAGGAGAATAAATGGCTGATAAAGCTACATCTAATATAACGGTATCAATTCTTAGTGATTTAAACAAAGGAGGATTGGGAGGTACTTTAAATTATGAACCTTCTGGTGCTGCTGAAAAATGGATATATACCGAAAGAAAAATTTCTAATGCTTCAGAACCATTAATTCCTGTTGCTCATCCTTATATAGACCAGTATACAAATACTGGAGCACAGACTACTGTAGCTTCTGGGGATATATATAAATATTTATGTATTAAGAATACAGGTACTCGAGATGGTAGTACCGTTAGTACGGAAGGAGTTGTATTATCTTTAGTTGGAGATGCAGCAGCCTTCGATGAAGTTGAAGGTATATATATAGGTCCTGGAGAAATGTGGGTATCTAAATTTCCTTCTAATACTACTCAAGCTATCATACATGCAATTACAGTTGTAGAAACAAATAATTCCCCTAGCGGGGCAGCCACTACTGATGGTGTATTATGCATCATTGCAGCAGTGTTAAAAGACATATCAGTATAATATAATAAACAAGCCCATTCACGCACAGCCAGTGCTTAGGGCAGGAGGTAAATATGGCACAAGGAATACACAGACAAACAGTACAAGAGGGTATTAATGCTCGTAACGGTCAAGGAGGACTTGACGTAGTAGCAGAAGATAATACAGCCTCTCAAACCCCAGGCTCAGGTGATTGGATAGCACTTCAATGTGTTGCAGCAGTTACTCCAGCTTCAACAGCTTACAATCTACAATTCGTTCAAATAGTTAGTGCGGTTAGTAATATTGGGGATAATCTAGGAACTATATTTTTACAGCCTGGAGATATAATTTATGGCAATTTTGCATCAGTAATTAATCATACTAATTCTAACGCAACTTTATTAGCGTATAGAGGTTAATGATGGCACATAAAGGAATAAGACAATATCAAGGCGATGAATCAGGAAATATAGCTTTAGGTCAATTAGGATTTAAAGTAGTAGCAGCTAGTAATGATTCTGGAGATGGTAACTGGGTAGCATTTAAAGTCATAGGCGGAGCTGCAACAACAACAGCTGCAATTACAACTGTAGCCTTACAAGGAGACCCTTTAGTGGTTACTTGTGTTACTGGAGAAATCGTATGGGGAGCATTTAAAAAAATAAGTGTTGGAGCAGCTGTAGGGACACAAGTGTTGTGTTACTATGGCAATCCAATTTAATAATAAAACAAGGGAGTAAGAAAATGGCAGGCAAGAGCATAAACCTTTGGAGTAAGAATTTTGAGTCTAGCGGCTCTTCTGAAGAAGGTAGCGGTAAAAGTAAAAGTAAAAGTAAAAGTTATAAGGGTGGTAGTAGAAAAAGTTCTTCTAGAAGTGCAAGAAGTAAAGGTAGGGCTGTAGCAACTAAGAAAATAGTATCTAGACCTAGTAAGAAAATGGTAGCTAAAGCACCAGTAAAAAAAGCACCAGCTAAAAAACCACCAGTTAAGAAACCACCAGTTAAGAAAAAACCTTAAGAGGTAAAATATGACAGTTCAAGAGCTAATGGAAAGATGTGCTAATACACAAACTGGAAGAATGATAGCCTATATTAAGGATGGATTAGAGGAGATTAATATAGAAGCCGAAACTCATGTTGATATGGAAAGAATCGATATTGTAAAAAATAAAAGATTCTATGATATACCAAGTAACATGACTAAAATGGTTGATGTTAGAGTTAAGAATCATTTTAATTCTAAGAATGAATATAGGTCTATCCCTAGAATGGTTACCCCTCCAAAGGTAACAGATGAGGATAATGTATAATGGCTGAGAAACAATACGCTTATTATTTAGAAGGTAGCAGAATTGCAATAGTAGAAAAGGCTACTAATTTTAGTAATAATGTAGACAATAAAGAGTTTGGCCCTGGAGTTGCTAAGCAAGAGTGGAAATCTCCACAGTCTAGTGTTACCTCAGGTATTGAACTAAAATATACTAATGCTCCAGGAGATGATATAGAGGATGAAACTAGCATTATAGATTTACCTTCATATCTCTGCAAAGGGTTAGTATATTATATTAAGGCTAGATTGGCTGAAGATGAAGGAAATATACAGTTAAAAGAATATTTTCTTAAAGAGTTTAGGCGAATACTAGAGAAGAATGAGTCTAGTAAAATAAAAGGTATTCGAGTTATGAGTACTGGCGGTCACGCTATTAGATAGGAGAAACAATGGGTAAGAAGAAAGCGTCTATTGACGATAGAATTAATGATGTAAATCTTAAAATAGAGCAATCTATGCAAAAAAGAGATGAATATGCAGCTTTAGTTCTTAAATGTCAAGGAGCATTAGAAATGCTTTATATAATAAGAGACGATAAAGATGAGTAGTATTATTACCTTAAAAGATTTAAGTCCTAAAAAGAAAAAGGATGATAAGAAAGAAAAGCAAGATGAAACCAAAAAGCGATAGGAGAACAAAAATGCCATACGGAAAAGGAACATACGGAAGTAAAAGAGGAAGACCATCTGCTGCAGCTAAAAAAGCTGGTAAAAAGAAAATGGCTAAACGTAAAAAGAAGTAGGAGAAACATGAGACTTAAAGAAAGAATTAAAGAACATGAAGGTCATCGTGGTAAGGTCTATAAATGCACTGAAGGGTTTGATACTATAGGTTATGGCTTTGCTATTAAAGATTTAGTACTATCCAAAGAAGTATCCGATAAAATATTAGATGAAATACTAGATTCACTAACTAAAAGAGTTGAGGCTACCTTTGATTGGGTAGATAGCGTCCCTGAGGCCGTAAAAGAGGTCTTAATAGAGATGTCTTATCAAATGGGTGTATCAGGTGTATCTAAGTTTAAACTAGCCTTAAAGGCTATGAAATCACACGATTGGGAAGAAAGTGCTAATCAGATGCTTGATAGCCGTTGGGCTGTACAGACTCCTAATAGAGCAAAAGAGTTAAGTAATATAGTAAGAAGTCAAGGGAGTAATTAGTAATGGCGGATGAAGCTAAGATATTTATGTCAGTAAAGATATTGCCTGATTCAATTAAAAAACATTTAACAGGATTAAGCGTTACAGTTCCACCTGCTACTGCAAATGAGAAATGGTATTATAAAGATACTATAGTCTCTACTACAAGTACAGATTTAATAGCTGGTAATTTTCTAGGACCAAACACAGGTACTGCTATAGGAAGTTCTCCTGCTGCTATTGCTACTGGAGATAAAGTTAGGTTTCTTTTTATAAAAAATACAGGAACAACTGATGGCTCTACGAGTACAACGGAAGCTGTAACAATATGCTTTGATGGTGGCACTGCAGCTTATAATTTAGTTGATGGTATTGAGATAGGACCAGGAGAAGTTTTCTATTGCAAATGCCCTAATACTACAGTTGCTAATTTACATGCAGTTACTGTAGATACTAATATGAATGATGGCGGTAGTGCTGGAGATGCGGCAGTATTATGTGCCGTAGCAGCATTGATAGATGACGTATAATGAATTTTGTAGATACACTTAAAACAACAGGAATTGGAGGAACTAGCTTTATGATTCAGTGTATAGAGTATATACCTGAGGTCGTTAGAGTCTTAGTAGGAATAGTGACAATAATATATTTAATAGTACAAATTAAAAAAGATTCAAAGTAGGATGAAGCAAGATAGAGGTGTTGTCAAGAGAGCTATAGTTACTCCTGACAAACACTTTCCATTGGCTGATATACCTGCTATTAATTGTTTAAAGCAAACAATTGAAATAGTTAAACCAGATATCTATATTGACTTAGGTGATGTAGGTGAGTGGTCTGCTTTTTCTCATTGGAAGTGGAAACGTAAGAAAGCTCCACCACTTGAATATTTGATTGAAGACTTTGATAGAGATGTTCATTATGTTAATAAAGGAATGGATACAATAGATGAATCTTTAGATAAGGTTAATTGTAAAGAAAAGTATATTACTGAAGGGAATCATGATGATTGGTGTAATATGGCTGTTCAAAAGTATCCTTATATACCTAAGTATAAATTTGCTAATGCAGTTAGGCTTGAAGAGAGAGGTTATGATTATTATCCTTTTGGTAAGCATCTTAAATTAGGGAAGTTATATTTTTATCATGGACATCAATATGGAGGTCAATATCATACATCAAATCATTTAAGAAAACTTGGATGTAATATAATGTATGGTCATTGGCATGATTTACAACAGATGTCAGCTACTCACATGGATGGACCTAAGTCTGCATGGAGTATAGGATGTCTTAAGGATATGTCTGGAGAAAAGAATGAATGGCTTGGTAATAGAAAGATTAACTGGGCTCATGCATTCGCAATAGTAGATTTTTTTGAAGGTGGACATTTTACTGTTCACATTATACAAATAATAGATGGGCAAACATCTCTTTGGGGTGAACTTATAGATGGGAATATAAAATGATAGGTACTGGAGTTATAGTAGATAAAGTTTTAAAATTAGTAGTTAAACAATTTCAGAAACAATTTAAGTTAGATAAGGTTCTTGATTATGTAGAAAAGCCTAATGAAGCTGATGATAGAATAGATAAGCTTGAACTAACAGTATTCCATCAAGGTAAGTTAATATCACAATTATTAGAAGAAAGAGATTTCGCCTTATGCGAAAAATGTAAAAAACAAATAAAGGAGAATGACTAATGTTTGAATCATTAATAAGTAACTCAGCTATGTTAATAGGTGGGGGTAGTGCAGGTGTTATACTATGGGCATTGAAAAAAGTTCCCAATAAAGATATATGCATGTACGTTGAAGGGTTCTTTTATGGACTAGGTAGAGGTATGACTCTAGGATTAGGTAAGTGGAAAGTTACTAAAGACTTTTGGAATAGAACTATAGAGCCTTGGTTTATAGATTTAGTAGATAATGTTATAGGTGGAGCTGTAAGAGGGTTTATTAGAGGTTTAAGGACTGATAGATAATGATACCTAAGTCAATAGTAGAAAGAAGACCTGAACCTAAAAAGTTTAAAGTGGGACCCATAGAAAGTGACAGTGGTAATCATTTCTTAGATATATTTTCTGTTATTGTTGGCCTTGCATTACTTATTATGTTCAAGAAGATGGTAGGGAAGTAATGGCTAAAGAAATTTGGAAAATTGATAAGTTTAAAGGTGGTATCAATGACTATACCGACCCTAAGGATATTAAATCTAGTGAGTTCGTAGAACTACAGGATTGTTCTGTTGGGAAGTTAGGTCAAATTAAAAACATGGGAAAGCCTTTAGTTAATGAGAGCTTAGGGTCTATCATTATAATTGATGGAGTAGATACTACTAATAATGGAAGTGTTGATACTTTTGGAGGTCTTCTCCCAGGAAAAGGATTTTATAAATCTCCTAATGATTATGATATGGGAGAGTCATCTAGAGCAGGAAGTGCTCTTGTTACAATTCAGCATAGTACTCTACCATCAGATGGAACAAAAGCTTCTTGTCAGTTTGAGGTCTTAAGTATGTTAGCCATATTGAGACAAGTGTCTAATGAAGCAACTTCTGACCTTGATATTATTATTAGATTGCAAGCAAAGCATATCACTACCAATGATATACTACCTGCTAGTACTGCTGGTTTTGATGCTTCAGTAGGATGGAATGTATTAGAGAATTTTAACCAGGGAGACTTGTCTAGTGAATTTGATAATGATAATATTACTTATAATGGTATCACATTTACACCATTACCTATAGTCAATTCAGCTTGGTGGATTACAAGCTATCATGAAGAGATATTTAATGCTAATAATCTGAGAATACTTGGACATCCAACATCAAAAGCTATAGGTTTCCATAAGTATGTAGGTCTAGCAGGATATGATACCCTCGTCAGAACTATTCATATGCCCTATTTTAATACTGATGGTTTTGATATAGGTAACTATGATTTTGGGCAAATACAATATGAGTTAATGAGACATTCTTTTTTAAGAAAAATAGCTGTATTAATAAATGCTAGGTCTAGTGCTCCTAATGTTACTTGCGAGTATTTTGGAATTGGCTCTGGTAAAATTAAACTTACAGCTACTACTGTAGGAGTCACATTAAATGACTATCAAATACATGCTACAATAGACATTATTAATGAAGTTAATGCAGTTGCAGATACTACTTTCGCACCTATAAAATCAAATATAAATAGTGATATACAATCAGCTAATGGAGGTCATTTTATTACATCTGGTGGGAATGTATTTCAAGGTGGGACTATTCCTGTTGCAGATGTTTGGAAAATAAAAATAGAAGGACAGCAATTTAATAATGACGAAATAAGAGTTTCAGTGTTTATGAATGATGGTGCTGCACCTCAAGGTGAAATCCAACAAAGGCCATTTATTTTTGATAATACTCATGTAACGATAGCGGAAGAAATACGAGTAGTATGCGATACTATTGCTGGGATAACAGCTACTAAAGATACAACTTCAGCTAACTTTACTTATGTTGTTTTAACAGCTGGTGCTACAGGTGTTTCAAATGGCTTTACTGTCCAAACTTCGATTCAACCTAAAGATGGATTTTTTAGTACTAGTGCGAATAATGAGCAGCATATACTATATACTCTTAGCTATAAAGATATGAATCTTCATGGAGGAGAAGAATTTGGAAAAGATTTATATGGATTTCCATTATTAAATGATGCTGCTGCTGCTGATATCCTTGGGGGCTATTATCCAATGTTAGTTTCTTCATCACCTGGATTTGAAGGTACAGTTAGAAATGTATATGGAACAAGATTAAATATATATTCTTCTACAAACAATTCATGGACAACTTATAATGGCAAAGCTCCATTCCATCCAACAGGAGCTTTTAACGATGTTATTGATAATACTTTTGATTGGGTTTGGGCTGCAGAATCTCAGGAATATCCTCAACCTAATTTTTACAATGATGGGAATACTTTAGTAATGACTGATGGGAACTTTAATCTTCCAAATCCTAATTATATATTTGGATATATAGATAGAAGTAGATTTTTTAGAACAGTAGACCATGATGAAGCAGGAGAAGAGGGGATTGCACATGAGCATGATGAAGGTGGTACAGAACATAATCATCATTGGTTTGCTGATATGCAATATTTTAGAAAATGGATTAAATGGCCAGAAAGAAAAGTATGGTCTTTTACTCAGGATAACTATTACGGTGCCAGGAATCCACATTGGGCCTGGAATGGTAATAATGGTCGTTTTGGCGTACTCTTAAGAGGAGATGATAATTGGTGGGGCGACAATATGGACAGTGTTGAATTAAATGAAAGTGGTTTTTTTGGAGATTCTAGTCAGATGGCCTATCAACATACTGTATTCAGGAAACACAATAGTGAAGAATACTACGAACAAGGAGCAATTGACTGGGGAGGAACTCAAGATACATTTGATGCTGAGGGTGACCTGATTTCAGCAGGAGCTGCCCCTAGATATAAATTCTATTTAAGTGCAGTGTATAATGATGGTTCAGAGACTTTACCTGTACATAAATTTATATTTGGGACTTCACGAATGCCCACACATGACGAAGATGGAACTAGCTACAATGGTGGAGATTTTCTTGAAACAGATGGTGTTGATTATATGGAATTTGAACATAATGAATATCTGGCGGCAGTTTTTTGTTCTATAATACCACAGTCACATGTTGCTATGACGGCTTCTTCGGAGTATACTGAAGATGCAAATAACCCTCTGATAATGAATCAACTTTGTTATCCAGACCCTAGAGTATCAGGATTTAGATGTTATTATACTGATAGTACTGAAAATTACGAAACTTATTGGCACTTAGCTACTTGGGATTTTGAGTTAGGAGTAAGAAAAGAAGGTGATTCTAATTGGGATAGATGGAAGTTACATCCTGGAGATGACGTACAGGGGATTTATAATGAAAGATATGCCCATATAGATAATTTAGCAAATGGTCTGGTAATGATGGGTGGATTTCTTAAAAAGCCTAAAGGAGCTACATATGAATTTTTTAACGGCTTTGACCCTAAAGATAATACTGAAACTATTATAAGATATAAGCATTCAGTTATGGTTGGTAATAGAGTATTTATTGGTAATATAGAGACAGAGACTGAACCAACTAGAGATGCTCCAGGAGTTAAAAAACTTTTTAATGATAGAATGGTAATGAGTCTTGCTGGTAAGCTAAGTAGTTTTCCTTATCCTAATAATATATTTGATTTAAATATATCTGACGGAGATGAGATAACTGCATTAGCATCTGAATCTAGCAAAATATTACAATTTAAAAAGGGAATCTTATACATAGTAGATACGTCTTCTCAAATCCCAGAACAATTTTTTATATCTGAGACACATAGACATAAAGGTATTCCTACTTCTAATCATTTTTGTAATACTACTGAAGGAGTTTTCTTTTTTAATTCCTATGGAGCTTGGCTATATGACGGAGAAGAGTTAAAAGATATTTTCGTTAATACAGATGACCAAGATAAAAAACAACAAAGGATAGACCCTGCTACATGGAGAGCATTTGTTAATGATAATAATCAATGTGGATTTAATCCTGTAAGCAATGAAGTTATTATTTTAAAAAGTAATTATCAGTCATCTGATGATACAGATGGAGATTCTTATACATATGATGTATATGCTGATGCATGGACATTTGGTCGTAAAAAGTTCCACATAGAGCATACTAGTGGTCTTAGAAACCTTACTAACTTTAGTCATGTAGGAGCTGATTTAAGCTTAGCTTATATAGCTAAAGAGTTTGAACATACTGATACTATAGCTAAATTATTTTTATGGGATTATACTGGTCAAACTACAGAAGATTTTGTTATAGTTACTAAAGTTACAGACTTAGGAGACCCTAGGTCTTATAAGAGCATATTAGGGTTAATTGTTAATTGTGTTCAGAGCAGTGCTAATTCAACATATACATTGCAAGTAGAATGGAGAGAAGGTCCAGGAAAAGATTGGGCTTCTTTAGATACTATAACAAATGTCGCTACTGCTAATACAATAGCTGCATTGAATCATCAGCATATTTTTAATCCTATTGCTGTTAAAGGAATAAGAACAGTTCAATTAAGATTTACAGGCAATATTGAAGGGGATTTTGGCATTAATGATATTAGTCTAGTCTTTAGAAAATATAAAACTGATAATATATCTATATTTAAAGCAGATGTTGACTAGTTATGAAAGGTTCCCAAGGAAGAGCATTATCTAGAAAATCATTTCTTTCTAAATCTGAAAGCAGGCAAGGTTCAATTGCATTCGTCAAAAAGGGTGGAGATACATTTCTAGGATATAGAGCTTCTGACAATTGGTATTATACTAGGTTAAGTAAAAATGTAAAATCTGTTACTAGTCGTGATATAGAATCCAAAAATATAAATTCAACAGTAGATAAATTAAATATTGAGCCTTCTGGTATAACAGCAGAACAAAAATCTATGAAAAGAGATTTTAATTACGATAGAGGTTCTCTTTTTACTATCGGTAGAAATTCAGATTCTTTAACTAATACGGAGGGTTTTTTAAAGTATAGTAGTAATAATACGATAATAAAAGACACTAATACTGAAAACAGTGGTATTAGGACTTCAGCTTCGGTTGCTCGCATAAACAGTGTTTACTATGAATCTATAAGCTCTCCTATTACTATAACAGCTGCATCATCATTATCATTAGGTACTCCTATAGCAGGTGATGGTGTCACTATAACTAATCCATATTCTCTTGAGCTAGAAGGTAACATTAAATCAAATGGATTGGTTATTGATGATTCAGGTGATATTACCTTAGATGCTTCGGGAGCAGATATTAATTTTACTGTTGATGGGTATTCTACATTAAATTTTAATCGAAGTACAGGATTAACAATATATAACCTTTTGGAAACGAGTAGTTATTTTAACATACAGATGTCTCTTTTGAGTGGGCAAACGACATTCTCCACTGTAGACCATGATGGTTCTGCTGGTCATCTGAATTTAGTTCCTAATGGAGATTTAAAATTACGACCTACTACTGGACTTGTTAAGATGGACGCAACAGATAAACTATATTTTGATGGTGGTGGTGATACTTATATACATGAAAGTGGTACTGATGTAATGGCTTTTCAGGTAGGTGATATTGAAATGCTGAAACTTGATGAAGAGAATAGTCTTATTGATGTAAAGGCAGATAATATAAGAGTATTGTCTGAATCAGGTGGAACTTATGCAGGACCAGATACTACAAGTCTGCAAACAAAAGCACAAATTGATGCTGCAAGAGTAATATATAAAACAGAAGTTTCATTAAGTCAAGCAGAGTGTACTGCTTTACATAGCACAGAAATAACATTAGTAGCAGGACAAGGTTCAAATATGGTCATTATACCTACAAGTGTTACTTGTTATGTTGATAGAGCAGTAACACAAACAGTTTCAGGTGCTGATGCCTTTGTCGGTTGGAATGGTGCTTCAACAATAGGTACAACTTGCTTTTTTTTAAGAAGATTTATGTGGAATGAAGGTGGAGATAGGATTTTACATCTTGTACAACTTCAACAATCAGCAACAGGTTTAACAGCAGGAGATAATAGACCATTAACAATTAAATTAGATTCAGCAATAACAACAGATGCTTTTACAAGTATGAAAGTAATAACAACATATTATGTATATGATAATAGTTAAGGAATAATTATGCCAATAGATAAAATAGAATTGCCTGAATGGGCAGGAGATGATTGGGTAGCAATAGAAGGTGACCCTGAAACACAAGGGATTATAAACATTAAAAAGATTAATGAAATAATCGATGAGGTAAATAAATAATGGTTGGTAATAAGGAGAACAGTTGATATATTTAAATGATAGATTTTATATAATTTTAGGAGTTTAAGATGGCAGGTGGTTTTGGTTACGATGTTAATTGGAGAAGTAAACTCGGGAGTAGAAATATTGCTAAACAACCTAAAAGTACTTTAGGTAAGTCGGCAGCAAAGGTTACTGGAAGTGTTCAAAAAGGACTTGATACTCTTGATAAATTGCATGAAAAACAATTAAAGAACAGTGGGCTTTTAGACGATAAAGCTTTTACTGTAGAATTGCCTGATGTCAATAATGAATTGCAAAAGATAGATATGTTTAAAAGAGCTCCTGGTAATCCAGTTTCATTAAATCCTATAGACTATGTTAAAAATACAACTAAAGGAGCTTTCGATAGGGTTCAAGTTAATCCACAATTCATTGAAGAAGGTGGTGATTTCAATGATATAGTAACTACATTAAGTGATAGAGGGTTTTCAGAAGATTCTATATTATCAATAGCTAATCAATCTAAGGGAGTAGTTTCAGTTCCACCTGAATTTGCATCAATGGATTTAGGACCTAATACTATTGTAGACCCTAATCTTACAAGAGAAGAATTCCTTTCTTCTAAGGAAATGGATTTAGGTATAACAGAAGATATAACTAAGGGGAATACTATTTCTTCGATTCAAGCTAAAGCAGGGAAAAGTTTTACTGATGCAGGTTTTAATCTTGATGTAAAAGGAGATGTTAGTGCTCTTGGTAAGAGTATCTTTGGAAAAGGAGCAGAGTTAGTTGATGATGTTACAAAATTTGTTCCTGATAAAATTGTAAAATCTTTAGACGTTTTAGAAGATATGGCTTCTGGTGCAGGTGGTAAGATTTTAGAAGCTGGAGGTAAAGTCGGTGGTCTGGCAGGCAAAGCATTGCCTATTGCTGGTCAAGTTATGGGGGGCCTTAAGTCAGTAAAAGGCTTAACAAATATATTTAAAGAGGGTGGAGATAAAGCACAAGGAGTTGAAGATGCTGTACAAGGAGCAATCATGGTAGCTGCTCCATTTTTAATCAGTGCAGGTCCCGTTGGATGGGCAGTATTAGGGGCAAGCTTTTTAGAGGATATGCTCTTTGATTAATAAATATAGACATATTAGCGAAGTACAAGAAAAGTTTTTAATCCCATATCTAGATAAGTCTAAAGATACAACAGAAGAATTCTTTACAGATACTGGAGATAGAGAAATATCAGAATGGGAAGATTTAGGTTGGATAGAGTACAGCAAGAGAGATAATATATTATGGGTCTTTAATGCATATTCTTGTAAACCACATAAAGAAACACTTGAGATTTGGAATAATTTAAAAGATTTAGCAAAAGAAAATAATTGTGATAGGATACAATTTTCTACCAGAAGAAATCCTAAAGCTTTTGAAAGATTATTTAATGCTAAGGTAATAAATACAATTATGGAGGTAATATTATGAGTGCAGCATTCGCACCTAATAAAGGAAGTTGGGGTCTTGGAACTACAAGTGGTTCACAAATAGGAATGATTAGAAGAGCTTTTAGTCAAAATAAAGGTAATGCTCCTGTCAATATAGGTAGTGGGCACCCTCTAAGGGCATTTAAAACTAAACCGATAAGTGGTTTGGGGCCTTCACATAGAAGGGGTCGTAAGGTTAAAAGCGTTAAAAGCTTTAAAGACGCTTGGTATGACCCTTTGGTAGAATCTCAACTTGAAACCCCTCTAAAACAAATGGCATCAACTTCTGGTACAGAAGCATTATTTGAGAAATATTCAGGAGAGCCAAGCCAATTTCTTGGAATGGGTGAATCTAGTTTAATAGACGATAGCGATAGATTAATGCCTGCAGGTAGTAATATACAAAGAGATATAACCGACCTTTTAGCTGTTAGAGAAGATGCAGAAACTACTTACAACGATTTAATTGATACTGCTGATATTGAGGAAAGAGAAGGTAAGGAAGCTTTTAAAATTGGACAAAGAGATATAGCTGCTACTCGTGGTAAGGTAGCTGAAGGAGCAGAGGAAGAATATGCTCAAGCGGAGGCTACAGCTGGAGCTACTGGAATGGCTTATTCGGCGGCGGCAGAACAAGGTTTTGATATGAAGGGTTCTAAAGAAGCTATGAGACAAACTGGGACTGCTGCTGAAAACCTAAGAAAAGGTCATTTGAAGAAGATGAGTACAATTAAAAGTTCGCGGGATGATGCAGAGACAGATTGGGGAATAGCGAAAGAAGAATTCTTCTTAGGGAGTGAAAAAGTTTATGATGATGCGACAGATGCATTAGATATTGCACAAGACAAATTAATGTCTATTTTATCTTATCATAAGGACTCCGCAGAGGATATGGGTGGTCAAGTAATGGGTGAAAAATTAAAAGGTACCGCTGGTATGTTCATGGAACAGGGTTCAGAGCACTTAACTACTGGCATGCAAATGGCAGAAAAGGCTAAAACCTTCACTGATGCATTGGCTACCGATGCAAGGACTAAACTGACAGCAGAAAGAGGATAAGTCATGGCAGAAGCAGAAGATTTTTTAGATTTCTTACTTGGTGTAACTAATGCAGCTAATAATGCAGTTAATTCTCAGTTGCAATATGCTGAAGCTGATGCTGCAAGACTACAAAAGGAAAAGTTAATAGCTAGAGCTGATTTCGAGACAGAAAAGAAAGATACTGTAACTCGAAACTTAGCACATTTAAAAGATTCAAATACACAGGTTGAACAGGAAATACAAAATACTGTTAATGATGGACTCAAGTATGGAGTTTCTTTAAATGAATATATTAAAGAAGAATTCCAAACTGATGAATATAAAGAATTAATGGAGAACTACGGTGTTAATATTAATGATAGACTAATGACTAGCTTAGATATTTTTGAGGGCACTCAGAATGCTGTAGGGGCTCATAAGGATATGTTAGATGTTAATAACATAATACTAAATAAGTTAGATGGTATGATTCAAGACTTTGCTCGTGTGGAAGATGCAAGAAAATATTTAGGAAAAGAATTAGGTGATAGTGATATTTATGATAATGCAGATATTGAAAAATTCATAGCAGATGTTAGTACAGGTATGTATAGTCCTAATATAATTGCAAATGAGACTATACTTGAAGGTTTAGACCCTAGTCTAATAAATAATGAGGGAGAAGTTCCTTATGCTAATTATGAAGACTTACCACCTGAGAAAAAAGACCAATACAAGAAAATCTTTGGTGGTTCTTTCACAACATCTGAAAAAGGACCTACTGGAGAAGTAAAATATAAGACAATAAATACAGAGGATATTCTAGAAAGCACATTCTTTTCGGAGAACCCTTGGGCTAAAGATTATGTTAGGGACCCAAGTTTTATTCATGGAACAGATACTAGAGCTCTTGCAAAGGTACAATCTGCTAACCTTAATCTTAAGAGTAAGGTATACGATAGTAATCAAGATGTACTAAAATCAGCTCTTGACTTTAAAAGTTGGGATGAAAATGCTAGGATTATGAATGCAGGACATAATAATATTAAGATTTATGATGACGCATCAGATGAAAAAAATTCAATTAATGTGCCATTAAATAGGGCAATGGGTATAACCCCAAACAGCAGTAAGTTATTAAATTACACAGACAAGCAAGCTGAAAATCCAAAAGTAATGGCTGATTATAAGCATAAAATTGCTAAAGAAGCTCTATTAGGTATTGACTATTTTACTCAACCTGCTTTTAGCGATGAAGGAAATGTATTCGGAGTTGATAAAGATGGTGCTCCTTCAATTGAGAAATATAGTCCTAATTTAGGAAAGTTAAGAAGAGAGTATGTTGATTTAAATACTAAAAATTTATCTCCTGAGCAGTTAATTAATGAGAGGAAATCTATTGAAGTAGCTATGGTTAGAGTTTTATATGATGAGTTGATACCTGATAATACAACATTACCTGAACATATTGATGATACATTTGGAATAGATTTAAGTAAGTTAGAAGCTTTCTCATTTGATTTAGGTGAAGTATTTGGAGATGGTATCCCTTCGGATAATACACAGGATTGGAGCCCAAGGGAAAAGAATAGCTTCGGTAAGGTTTGGGCAAGAATAGTTCAAGTATCTACTAGTGTAGATATAGGAATGGGAAATTATAAAGATGATTCTAATACTTATTACGATAATGCAGGTAGGCCAAAGCAAAATATATTTAATGCTCCTTTAGATGCTCCTCCTACTTTAGATGCTGCTATTGACTTGACTGGTGTAGTAGCTGATTCTGTAAAATTTAATAATAAGAAGAAAGAGAAGAAAAAGACTGAAGAAGAATTATTAAAGTATTTTAAATAAGTAGTAGTAAAGGGCGTAAATGAGTTTTCAAATAGAGAATGGTCAGGTCTCAAGCGAGTATAGTGAGACTGAAGAGGAAAGATTAAAAAGATTAATGGCTGAAAAAGAAGCAGCAGATGCTGCTGATATTTTAGCTACAGAAAATGCTAATACTTTAGCTACAGATTTAGAGATTGCTACCTTGCAAGAACTAAGAGACCGTAAAGGTAAACCTCTGCAAGAAGAAGAAGATAGCAAGACTGAAGGTCCAGACCCAGACCCAGTAATTACTAGACAAAAAATAGTACAAGCTGGTGTTAAGATTGGTATAGAAAGTGGACTATCACCTGAGGAACTATTGGAAATAGGTGAAGGTGCTATCTATGACCAAATGATAACAGAATATCCCTCCTTAAAAGATAGAGAATTCAAAGAGCCAGATATAATATTTGGTCATGGTGATATCCTTAAACTAAATAAAGTAATGACATCTAATCAGTATTTATATGGTATGCCAGCATATGCTGCTAATTTAATTCGGATGAAAGATGAAAAGACTAATTTAGATAGACAAGGAATTTCTGCTGAATTACAAGACTTTGCTTTTGAAGCTACATGGAAAGCAGATTATATAGCTGAAAATAAATTAAACTCTCCTGTTGAAAATATAGAAGGTTCTTCTCAACAAACTAACTTTCAAGCTGATAATGCTTATAATGAGTTTATTCAAGATAAAGATGCACTAAAGAGTTATTCTGCTAAAAAATTAGAAGATGGCGTTAAACATATAGAAGATGCATTTAAAGCTAATCCTAGGTTACAGGCAACAGCAGAATGGCTTCATGACCAAAAGCTTAGGAATTTTGAAGGAGAACAATGGACTAATTTATTTGCTAGTACTATGCCTTCTATGCTAACAGCGTACCTTGGAGGTAAACTAGGAGCAAATGTAGGCACGCTTTTATCAAGATATGCTAAGACAGGAAAGGGAAAGGGAACAGTTATAGGTGTAAGTGCATTGATAGGTTCAGGTACCACTAGTAACATTATGGAAGGTGGGAGTTATCTAGCTGCTGCTGTTGAAGAATTGACAAGCAATAAAGATATCTCTTGGGAGGATGCTGAGGAAAAAATAAGACACAGGCATGAGCTTTATAAGAATGCAGAGCCTGAAGTAATTGAAGAGTTTTTTAAAGATAAAGAAAACTTAAATATGTTTGCTTATCAAACAAAGATAAATCCTGATAGTCAAAAGCAAGCTATTAAAAGTATATCTATGCTTGGAGATGATGGGGCTGAATCACCTGGTCCTTATGATGGTGATATCCCTATGGAAAATAGGCTAATGGATTATAATGAATTCAGAGCATTTCAGTTATATAATTACTTTAATGTCCAACTTAATCCCGATGGTTCTGTTAATAAAGATTACCTTGTAGAGGAGGGAATGAATACTGACCAAGCTATTGATTTAGTAGAGGCTTCTGCTAATTCATATGCTTTATTTGCTGGACTTATAGAGTCTGGAACTGATTTTTTATTCTTGGGCATAGGTGGTGAGGCATCTCAAGTATTAAAGAAATCTATATCTGATAAATTAGGATTAGGAGTATTTTCTAGGACTATGTCTAGACTAGAGAACTTTAGTAAGTCAGCTCCTAAAGGGTCAAATTATTTTTCAAAATTAATATATGCACTCCCTTCAGCTGCGTACAGAACTGTTGGTACTAGTGTGGGGGAAGCTGTAGAAGAAGAACTCCAATATACTACCGATGTTTTTACTACTGTATATGGACCTATGGGTTCAGAACCTAGATGGAAATTCAAAACATCTCTAACTGATGAATGGTCTTATAAGGAAGCTACAGAATCAGCAATGGGTGGTTTCTTAGCTGGTGGTCCTATGGGTGCTACCAATCTTTATGGTAAGTTAAGACGTAGTAATGATAGAAGCATTAATAGACAGCTCACTCAAAGAGCTGATAAGTATGAAGGTATACATGTCTATAGTGATGATAAAAGAAATGAAAATGGAAAGTTTGGAATAAATTATGCTGTTAGTGAATCTGAAGATATTATTACCCTTGCTGATGGAACTGAAATTGCAGGGAATATTGTAGAAGCTAGCTTATCTACTGATAATTGGACAGAAGGTCAAACTTCAATAGTGATAGGTGGAGAAGTTTTTCATTATCAGAATAAAGAAATAAGCACAATCTCTAGAGATAATATTTCAAAATTTGAAGATAAAGTATCTAAGACTGACTTACTTGGTAAAGATGGTAAGCCTATGGGTGAGGTAGAGTTTGATACTTGGGGAGAAGCTTATGATGCAGCTAGAGCTATATCCGAAGGAATTGTTTCAACTGATAAAAAACAAAGAGCATGGCAATATAGAGCTATAGTAGGAGGTGAAGCTAAGATAGAATTAGATAGTGAAGAAAAATCACCTACCTCGGGTCAATATGTAATCAGTTTATATGACAAGAATGGGAAGTTAAGACATAGAGATTCAGCTCATAATACAGAGAAAGAAGCTAACGAAGCATTGATTCCAGTAAATAAAGCTATAGAGTCTATCAGTGAAGACTTTAAAAACTTTGGAGGCTTTAAAGGTTTAGAAGAAGACCCTGACATTAAAAAGTATATTAAAAATGAAGATAGAAGACTGGAGAATGAAGGAGTTTTTGATGATGCTAGTGGTGTTAATTCTTATGTAGTAGGGTTGAAAAAGTTTATGGGAGACAGAGTTAGAACTGTTTCTCTCAAAAATCAACAAGATATTATGGATAATGAGTTTCCTAATATATTTGTAGATGGTGGAAGTACTATTTTAGATATAGTGGAGAATATTAAAGAGGCAGGACAATGGGACCTAGTAGGAATAGGAGAAGAAGAATTTAAAGAAATATACAATATCAGGTTTCCTTCTGAGGAATCAAATGATGAATCAAATGCTAATCAAGCAGAGAGATTAAATAAGATATTTGCTCCTGATTCACCTTCTATACAACCTAAGAGTGACTCTATACAACCTCAAGATAGTAGTCAAGTACCTAAAGAAGAATTTAATATACCTATCCCTGATGAATCAGCTGCAGGTGGTCAAAAATCTATTGATTCTATGAATGAAAAAGAATTAGGGACATATATATCTGATAAGCAAAAAGAACTTGATAAACTGCCTAAAGATAAAAGGAATAAGAAAAACCCTGGTTTTGTAATGATTAATTCTGGGATTGAAAGTGCTCAAGGTAGATTAGATAAAATTGCTAAGGATAGGAAAGAGGAACAATTAGACTTACCACCCAAAGTACTTGATACAAAATCTGATATTGAAAGAGATATAAAATCTTTAACTAAGGAGCTTAATAAAGTAAAGGATGAGGCTCCTGCATTGCTAAGAACTAAAAAACAAAAAGATAGAATTAAATTCCTTACATCTGAAATTATTAAGGACGAAAAGTCTCTTGTTATTTTAAAGGCTAAGAAGGACAAGATAGAGTCTACGTCTGAGACCAAACTTGAAGTTACTTTAGACGGTAAGACTACGACTATGACTAGATACGAAGCTTTAAAACGGGCTACGAATATAAAAGAAGTATCGGGGTTACCTGAACGAAATGCGTTAATGAGAGCACTAGAAAAAGGAAAGGGAGTTTATACCATTGATAGTGCAAAAGCAGAACTAAAGGCTATTGAAGAATCAAAGAAAGGTTCTGAGCCAACTGGTAAAATTGAAGAAATGTCCCTTAAGGAAGTAAAAGAATTTATTAAAAAACAAGGACGTATACTATTAGCAGAAAAATCAGAAGATACACCTGCTGCTAAAGAAGCCTTAAGGAAAACTGAATTAGCTAGTAAAAGACAATTTGAATTAGAAGAGGAAAGATTAAAAGGGATATTAAAAGTCACTCTACAAGAGATATCCGAAATGAGTGAAACTGAATTAAAACAATTTATAAAAGATGCTGAAGCTTCTATGGTGTTATCATTTACAGATAACATACCATTAGATTTTATACTTCAAAAATTAGATATTTCCCCAACAGCTATAGAAGATTGGGGCGTTGGCAAAAACACTGGTGAATATGTTGATAAAAAAATAGAACTTGCTCAAAAACGATTAACTCAATTAAAAGATAATCCTATTAAAGAGAGAAAGATTAGTGTTGGTGAAGCTTCTTTAAGAAAGACAAATGAGAATAAAGCACTTACTCTTGAACAGATAAAAGAAGATTTAAAGCAAAAGTTAGATATGCTTGTTTCTAAGTTTAAGATAAAAGGTAAGGTTGATTTTAAATATAAGATTTATGATACTTGGAACGAGGGAGTAAATGCATTATATAAGAAGCGTATGGGCATTACAACTCCTGGTCCTGCTAGAGATAATGAGGGTAGAATATTAAAAGTAGGAGGATGGTTTGACCCTGAAACAAATACTATAGTCGTTATAGCAGACTCTCCTAATGCAGGTATTCTTCCTTTCCATGAGTTTTCTCATCCATTTTTTGAGTCAATAGCTAGAGAGAATCCTAAACTGTTTAAGCAATTATGGAATAGCATTAAAGATGACCCAAAGTTTAGAGATATTATAGTTAGTGTTTATGAAGAATATAAAGGAGTTTATCTGAGAGGAGTTATTTCTTTTGGAACTTTAGATGCATTCTCTGGGAAGAAACTTATTTGGGAAAAAGAACCTTCAGACGAATTTATAGAAGAAGTATTTGCCCACATAATGGAAGGTTTAGCTAATAATAAATATAGTAAGAAGTCAGATACATTCATGGACAAGGTAATGTCTTTATGGAACGCTATTAAAGATTTCTTATTTGGAAAAAGTTCAAGATATAAAGTACATACATATAAACTAAAGCCCAATACTACCTTAGATGAATTAGCTAATATTATAGCCGAAGATAGTGGTATGGTTACAATACACATTGAAGATGATGATGCATATACACAAATATTAGATGTAGCAGATGAATCTGCAGCTTTAATTGATGAGCATTCTAGAAATCCAGAATCAATAATATCAGGGCCTCTTACTAAAGAAGATGTAATATCTAGTGCTGTTATAGATGAGATTGCAAGTACTGTAGAAGCTGATGTTCTTAAGCTGCTAGATAGTGTTATCAGTATTGACGTAGGAGAAGATGGTAAGAATATTATATCATCGAATAAAATAAAAAAGTATCTTCCTAAGAATAAGACTTGGAAAGATTTAACTGTTAAGCAAAGAGCTAAGTTAATGACATCGGTTTTAAAAGATACTAAAAAAGATTTTGACAGTCTAGTTTTAAAAACTATTGAAGGTTTAGAGAAGAAACACAAAGTTAGTCCTCGTCTATATAGCGGAAAGAAATATGCATTTGGCTCTCAACAACTAAGCTATTTAACATCCAAGCATACTACTTTTAGTACAGAGTTAAAAAGCCAATTTACAAAGCTATCTAATGTTATGTTTTCTATAGGGACTATTCAAGCAGTTAAAGATAAACCTGCATACAATTTAGATATAGATTTACTATCTCGCTTGGATAGGCTTACTAACTATATAGAAGAGCAAGTATCTTTTAGATATAGTTTCTTAGATAAGCATGTATCAAGGATGATTAAAGATAGTCCTGAAAGAAGAATTCCTATAAATAATTTACATAAAATTGGAGGAATGCATAGACAGGGTCAAGAAAGAATAGCGATATCAACAAAATCAGGCAATAAGTATGAAGGTGTAATTGTTAGCGAAGATAAAGAATTTATATCTGTTAAGGTAGATGTTGGGCTTGTAAGGGAAGTTAAGAAAAGTTCTATAGTAAGAAAAGAAAGAATTAAATTACCTAGCGAGATGTCTAAAATGGTTAAGGAATTTGAAGCTTCTTTTGCTAAAAAATACCCTAAAGTAAAATCATTATTCCCTAGTGAAGTATATTCTTTATTTGAAGATTGGGCTGATAACAAGCATCCCCTTTACAGTTCTTTAGCTAACTTACCTCATACTAGTTTATCTTATAAGAATCTAATTAGAGCTGAGGGTGTTGGAGGTAATTTTGAAAGAATCGATGGCAATAATCCTCATAGCCGAGAAGAGCAAGCATTAGAAAAAGCTGGACTAAGTGGTGGTAGTGTTCATAGAGTTTTATTACACGAGGGGAAGATATTAAGAAGAGGGCATACGCTAAATGTCGAAAAGGAAGGTCTTGCTGGGAACGGTTATGGCTGG
>TARA_R110000824_G_scaffold239639_1_pt1 | contig 23116 bp, 11 predicted proteins | sample TARA_R110000824 | Tara Oceans TARA_R110000824 (sample SAMEA4397747) | marine metagenome | biome: Polar Biome; feature: [MES] marine water layer (ENVO:01000295) within the mesopelagic zone...; material: water (ENVO:00002006), including particulate matter (ENVO:01000060) such...
ATCTGTAAAATCTAAACCAGTTGCACTTATTAAAGCTAGTTGAGCAGTGTGGTCCTTAAAGTTGACACTACCTCCATCAGCATTTAATTCAATATCTCCATCTATATCTAAAACTAAATGAGCAGCAGTAGCAGCATCATCATGTGTTGACATTGTTGTTGCTCCATGTATACCAACTTTTATAAGAAAATAATCATCAAGTAGAGCGGCGGGTTCATAAATATAAAATTGATTTTGGCCTGAATAAGACGCGAATTTATAATTTAATGCTGGACCTAATTGAACAGTACCAGAACTACCTTCCCAACCAGTAAGTATGTCAACATGTCCTGAATTCGCATCACCCGTGCTTAATCCTCCAAATAAATTAAGATCGCCACCTGCTCTATCAGTTGATGCACCTGGTCTTGAGTTCCCTGCTTTTATCTCTAAATCCCCACCAACAATATCACTACCTCCAGGTACTCGTATAATAGATTTTGTGACTGAATCACCAGTACTTCCTACTCCAAGAATTGAACTACCGAATGTTAATTCTGCTTCAGACGTTAATGCACTTGCACCATTTCCCGTGAGAATATTATCATTACCAACTGTTGATAAACCAGTACCTCCGTGTGCAACTCCAACATCAGTCCCTTCCCACGTTCCAGATGATATCGTGCTCAATCCTGTTATATTAGATTGATTTGCTACAGATAACAGTCCAACATTTGTCATTGCCGCTGTAACACCCATTGTTAATGTTCCAGCTATTGTTGTTACGCTTGCGGCTCCATTACCAATTGTAGTGTTTACTTCCGTAGCAGTCGCTTTGTTTGCTATGGCTGCAAATGCGTTTCTCAAGGTACCATCATTAGCAACCTCTATTTTTACACGACCAGCTTCGTCACCGTCATCTGCTTCTTCTATTTCAGCTTCAATATTAACGTATTGTTGAGCATTTCCGTTTTTATCTATCGAATCGAACGTTATCTTTCCAATATCTAAACTATCTATACCTGCACCAGTAGTTGCTAGTGTGTTTTTGAAATTAATTTCAGGCCCACCGTTACTGTCTGATTCGTTTGTTAATTCAAGTACCGGTTTTGAGGCGTTATCACCTGCATCGATTTTAAAAGTCTGAGCTGAAACAGTAACGTCGTTACCACCAGCTTCTAGAGCTATATCTCCGGCAGCGTCTAGTGTTATATTACCACTACCTCCTGTAGCTAATTCTATATTTCCAGCGGTAGTTATCATGTCACCATCTATATCAAGATCTCCAGCTATTGTTGTTAATGATGCTGCACCATAACCAATTCCTGTATTAATTATATCGTCTCCAGCGGTAGTGGTTAAAACGAGCCCTTCTCTAAATTCCTGTGCACCATTTAAAATAGACGTTATAATAGATCCATATTCAGATCCGTTAGCTGTTTCGGTAATTTTTCCCAGAATTTGAGCAACGTTAGTGGCGTTGCCGCCATCATCATCCCCATAAAATCTAATTAACCCGGCACCATCACCATCAACACCAGTACCCCTTTCATTCATAAAATCTAAAATGCCTCCAGAGGTATTATTACCAGTATTTTTAATTATAACTTGACTACTAGTAGCGTTTGTAAACGTAGAAGTAAGAGCAGTGAGACTCAGATAATTACCATCAAAAGTAAAATTAGCTTCAGCATTCATCGCATCTGTGCCAGTCGCGGTTAATACTCTATTGTCAACCCCATTGGTCATGAAGTCAGAGACGTCTACAGTGATAGCATCTATAGCTCTTTTAGTAACCTTACCATCACCATCAACGACCAACATATCTGTCTCTGTAGATGCATCTAGATCTTCTAAGTAAACCGTAGAACGAAACCTAGATATAAAATCCCATATGTGCTGACCTATCCATTTCATTTAATTTATATTTCAAATCCAAAATTTAATAACATGAATCTAAATCTAGCACAACTTTTTGTATCACAACAAGAGCATAAACAAAGTTTTAATTGAAACACTGTTAACATTCCTAATCTAAATTTAATTTCATATATTTCTTTTTTACTTCCTGATCTCCAAGAGTTTATCCAATTTATCATATTTCTGTTTTTGAAAATCCTAATTTATCTAACAACCATAATACAGGTTCTACTTTGAAGAAACAACATACAGCAAAGTATATTACCCAATACCACATAAGTGGTTCATTATAAAATCCAAAGATAGTGCCAAGTACTATATCCACTACACATAAGAAATATAATGCTCTTAATGCAGTCCATTTTTTCCAATTTTTAAAGTTTAACCATTCTAATTTTAATAATCCCTTTAAAGTTCCCCATCCATTGACGATGAACTTTTTAATTATATCTATCATATTTTATCTTTTATTGTTATACTATTATTATTACACGCTTATTGATGAGCGTAACATTTTTTACTTTTATTTTCTGTTCTGTTCTTACACTGTTTACCAGATCCAGTTGTAGCTGTACATCTAAATTCTTTAATACCATCTCCATCCCTATCACTACCTTCCTTTTCATTATATGTTTTATGATATACACATTTAACTGTCTTAGCTTTTGTTTCTACGGTCATATTACAGCGTTGGCCATTTGATTTTATACCAGAGCATCTAACCTGTTTTAAACCTTCTTTCTTTTTCTTTTCTTCTTCAGCTTTCTTTTCTTCTTCAGCTTTGTTTTCTTTTTCTATTTTCTTTTGTTCTTTTTCAGCATCTTTTATAGCTTTCCTTTCATCTTTAACTTCTTGTTTAGCTTCTTCAAGTTCTTCATCTTTAACACCAATAGTCCATCTATTCCACCCACTCATTAAAGCTATTCTCTGCCATAACTCATGGTTACCGGTTAATGCTTCTTCTATATTATTAGCTTTATTAATCAATCTAGCCATCGGAAGATTAGTTAGTGCTTCAACTATATTACCAGCGATAGATAACCCAGGACTTTCAATTCTATATTTTAATTTTTTTCCAACACCTCTATTAAATTTATCAGTTTGTATAGCATTATATATTTTACGAAGTTTACTACCAAGAGGTGGTGATAAATTGACGGCCTCTATTATTGTATATGTTTGATCACCCGTCCAACCTTTCTTTCTTTGTTCATAAAACTTCATCGTGGTGTTTTTTAAAGTAGAAAGAATAGCTCCGTACACACCTGTACCTCTTAACAATGTATCTAAAGCACCATTAGCAATTCTTTGTACTTTCTTTTTCTCTTCTTCTTCATCGTGATCATTACCAAACATCATAAAAGCTAGTCCAGATTGTAATGCTCCAAATATTAAGTTTTGAATAAGACCATAATACATTATTCTTGACACATTAGCTTTAAAACTACCCCTACCATTAACTAAATCAGATAAAGCCTTTTTAGTTAATCTAGTCATCTGCATTGGTGTGTTCTGCCAAGCTAATATAAGACGACCTAATGTTCCAGCTTGTTGTGCTGATATTAAATCTGGTCTAGAAGATTGTTGTGTTTCTTCAGCTATCTCTTGAAAATCTAACCAAGCTTGATTTGTTGCATCAACTTTAGATACTCCCTCTTTTATATATTTATTTAATCTATTTCTAAAAAAAGTAGAACCACCAGCGGCAATAGCAAAGCTATCCGCTATCTGTGTAGGTAAGAAACCCTTTTCTAATAAATAATGTATAACAGCTTGTGGTTTACTTTTACCCTTTTTGAATGCTTCTGTTATCTCGTTATAATGAATATCTATTTGTAGCCCAGATCTCCTTTGTTTTAACATGTCTGAATTAAATATCATAGAGAAATCTTTCCAATATTGAGGTTGATTAGCGAATGCTGCTGCAGCTTTAAACATATTGTTATCTTCCCAGTTAATAAAGTTAACTGTAGATATAGTTTGTAGCAACGCTGATCTCATGTTGAAGAACATGACAGCACCAACAGATCCATTAATCCAATCTAACCACCATCTAACAGTTTTGTCTTTACCCGCTACTCTGTTTTGACCAGTTTCCATTCTAAATAATATATTATCTAAAGCATCTCTAACAGAAGTACCATACGTTGCTTCTATTTTATTTAAGTTATTTTCTGAGAATATAATATCCTTATTTTCACTCCATTCTTTTAAAAGTTCTTTTCTATTGATTTTAGATATATCATTTAAATCACTAGCTATACTCTGAACAGACCAATAGTTATTTGGCTCCACATAACCTTCTGTTCTCTTTGTTATCTTACTAAGTAATTCAGCGAATGACTTAATATTTGGATTAACATCAACATGAGAAACCAACTTATTTTTTACTTGATCAGATATACCTGGTATATTAAAACCATTTTTATTCCACAAATAAATCCTAATAGCGTCATCAACTCTAAAGTTTGTTCCTGGTATTATATTATCTAAAGATTTAGTAACACCTGGAAATGTTTTACGAACTTGAGTGTAATCATTAGCCATGTTTTGCCTATGTGCGTTATGTGCTTGAATACCTTTAGCGAATGGATCAAATAGATTTTCTTTAAACCATTTCAAGTCAGCATCTCCTTTAGGTCCTTTACCTAAAAATCTATATATTAAGCCTTTAAAATCCTCAGCTGATGGTGGAATAAAGAATTCCCATTTACCCTTCGTTACTCCTTGTCGTCTAGCTTCATCTAGAGATACTATTTTATCAGCTTTAACCTTAGAGGTATCTTCTAGTATTTCGTTAAACTGTTGATTTAATCCACCTGGATCACGATTAGTTATGTCTTTACTTTTAGAGACATCACTGTCTTTAATTTTAGTAACACGACCAAGATCACTAGAGCTAACGGTAGGTATATCTCTCATTTGCCTTACTATCTCTTTACCTTCTTTGCTAGATGTATCTATTATCCAATTCCCAACTCTTTTGAATTCACTAGAACTAACTGTTTTTATTTCATCTAATTGCTTTGATAATTCTTTACCTTCTTTTGTTCTTAAATCTATTTTCCAATTCCCAACTCTTCTAAACTCACTTGAACTTACTGTTGGAATATTTTTTACTTGGTCTACAAAATCTTGACCTTCTTTAGTAGATGTATTAATTAAGAATTTACCATGTTTTTCTAATTTTGCTTGAACAGAACTACCTTTAATATCCAGTTGATCCATCACATGCTTAACGGCATCTACATTCTGCATAGCATCATCAACAAAATACATGTCATTATATCCTTCTTCATATTTGTCTAATATCCAAGCAGCTTTAGCATCTCCCTCGCTCTTACCCAAACCAGTTATATTTTCAATTGGTATATTTAAGCCCTTAGATCTTAACCAACCGTGTATAGCAACAGCAGCCTCTTGTGGTCTAGCTGTTAATATAAAGTTATTTTTAGGTCCATATCTAGCTATTCTATTTTTTAGTTTTTGAAATAATGGTCCTTCAATTCCACCTCTTACATTAACAAAATCATCAAAATTAAAATCCCAACCTTGCTCCATTAATTCCGTTCCTCTCGTGGGCCAATCTTCAGAACTTATATCTTCTACTTCATTTGTTTTAGGATTAGTTGCAACAACAAAGTTTTTTCCTTTTATGATAAGTGTTTCATCGAAATCAAATATGGAAGCTCCTCTAGGTTTTTTAATTGGTTTACTCTTTACTTTATCGGTTTTTAAAATAACCAATCTTTTAGTATCATTAACAGCTTTTAAATTAGCTTCTTTAACTCTAGCCTCTAATTCAACTTGAACATCTTCTATTGCTATTTTTCCAGTTGCTTGTTTAGTTATTAAATCATTTTGTATAGCCCAGATTTTAGGTGTAGCATTAGGAACATATACATTAAAATATTCTGTAACACGTTGACCGTTTTTTAATTTATATTTATTTAAATTAATACGTTTCCCATTATGTTCAGCAATAGAATATCTAATAAAAGCTACTAATCCTTTATCTAATTTTAATTCACCACTCCTTATTCTAGGAACAATATTATCCCAGAATATGTCATGATGTTTTTTACTTAAACCGGATTTCCCTACTATTATGTCATCTAACTTTGACAAAGGACCTTGCATCCAAGCTTGTTCAATAATAGGCCAATAATTATCTATTTCTCCAGTTGCAGCAGCCGCGATTGCTCCATCAAACATTTCCTTTTGTGGACTCGCGTGTTCTTCAACTATCTCTGTGTCATAATCTGGATCACCATTTTCTTTATTTATAGTCCATCCAACAACTGCAGATATTCTAGTAAAAGCACTACCTTGATTATTTGTAGTGTCTGTCATTACTTCTTCAAAAAACCAAACATCATTTGGGTTTCCATTTTTTCCATTTTCTCCATGTAAATATGTTTCAATAGATTTAAGTGTCTTATATAAAAGAGGTAGTTGTTTATTTTGTTCTTTTGTAAATTCTTTAGTATTAAAATTTTCAACAAAATTTTTACTTTGTTTCTTGGTTTTAGCTACTGCATATTTAACTTTTTGAAACAAATCTTGTTCTATTATATTTTTAGGAATTTTCAAATCAAATTCCTCTGTTGTCATAAACATACTAAGTGTTATTCCTCCAGCTGTAGTTTTTCTGAACATCTCTCTAAGATGAGGATATTTAATTAGAAATTTTTTCATTATCCTATCCCTTTCTTGACCCCATGTTCTTTTTTTATTAGGCATTTTAGCATCAAAATCTCTAATTGTATATGGTGTATCAGAACCTTCTTTTATTACTTCATCACCTTTAGTTCTTAGACCTTTTATTATCTCGATCTTCGGCATAATAGGTCCAATCCTATTTACTCCTTTGACATTCTTTTTTATTTGCTTAGCAAACATTTTGTCAGATTTCCCGTCTCCAATTCTAGCTATTCGATTCGCTGATGTTATGTTGTTTTTAGCAGCGTTTATTCTTATATCTTGGTTAGCCGCCATTTGTGCTACTTGAACAACTAACGCTCTAATAGCTCCATCAGCTTTTGTTCCTTTAACAAAACTACCATTTGGATTTATACCAAATATTTCTAAGAACTCTTTACTGTTTATATTGTTTCTTTTTATCTGAGCTTTCTTTTGCCCCAAACTTTTTGAAGCTCCTTCTGCTACCTTAAGTCTTGGACCTGTTACGTATAGTTGACCTAGTTTTGTATTAGCAACACCAGTTGCTTCACCACTTCTTGTTTCCCCTTCAGGTAATATATCTAATAATGATTTATTAAAGCTACCATCTTCATTAATTGATTTATTAAATATATATTCTTGAGCTAATAATCTTTGCTCTCCATTTAAATCTTGATTAGCAAGTATTCTAAGTGGATCAACTCCAAATTCAGTTGACACAGCATTTAGTACTTCAAATAAAGGACCCATTGGAATAGCTTTCTTTTCAGATGTAACCTTAGTGTCTGTGCTTACTAATAAATCTTTAACACCTTTAAATGTTAAGTTTTCTAAAGGCACATTAGAGTATTTAATAGCGTCCATCATAGAAGCCTTTACATTATCGGATAGCCCCAACATATCTTTAACGTATTTAAGTTTGTTAATTTCCCCTATTGTTTCTTGTTTTAAACTAGGTGTTAAATCAGCATTTTCTAATTGTTCTATTAATATATCTTTTTCATCTTGAATTATATCAGCTAACGTTCCAGCTTCTCCAATTGGTTTATCAAGAGAAGTTTGCTCAGCTTTATGTTCTTTTTTATATTGAACCATCACGTCACCTTTAGCTCTATATATTATAGATACACCTCCTCCACCAGATACACCAGTTAACCAACCGAATAAACTATCATTCTTATCGTTATTAAAATTTTCAATAAATCTTCTACCAGTCTCCTCCTTAGCTAATCTAGTGAATTCTCTTAAAGCTTCTGGTGGTAAACCACGTTCGGTCATTCCATGTTGCATCAACCCGTCTAGTGCTCTTCCTTCGACTATATGTAAATAAGCATTATAAAAATCAGGAGAATCTTTAAACATCTCATGATTATCATATTTTCTAGATCCATCACTATTCTGAACAAATTGATCAAACTCTCTTTTTAGATCAGGGTTGTTTCTTCTATTAAGATCCACAGCTCTACTAAATGAAGCTTGGTTATCTTGTTCTTTGTTACTTCTTGTATCTTTAAATATTTTACCATTAGAACCTCTAGCTAATAATTCAGCTATAGCTGGACTAACACTATTAGTATCATAAGAGTGTTTGTAGTCTCTTAAGAAATTCTTAACATCTTCTGTTGTATTAAATTTAATTGGATAACCTAAAACATTTTGAGTAAATCTTCTTAGTAATCCTTTTAGTTTAGTTAATGGACCATTTTTAAAGTTAATATCTCCATTGATTAACATCTCACCAATAAAAGCTAACTTTTCTTCTCCAGCTTGACTTTCGTCATATTCTCTTAATTTAGCTTCGTATCTTTTCTTAGCAACATCATTTCTAAATTCAACTCCTTTTCCATTAACGATTTTATCTACTTGTTTGCCCATTAAAGATCTCAAATGAGAATCTCCATGTAAAGTATTTCTAATAGCAGCATGTACAAATTCATGAGCTCCCACGTGAAACTCCCCATCTTTTAATGCTGCATCTTTATTGACAACAATATCCATAGATTTTAATTTACCATTTTCAACTCTAGGTACCATCATTCCGTATTCGTTCTTAGAGAACATAACTTCATTTATTTGATTTAGATTTTGATTGGCTATATCTATTTGAGATTGAGCGTCTGCTCTAGTTTCCTTATTAATTCTTTTATCACTAGCGATAGATTGCAAACCTTCAATATAAGCTTCATTTTGAGACATAGCAGATTCTACATCCTGCTTAGACTTCATGCCAATGTCTTCCATGTTCATGTATTGGAACTCGCTACCGCTAACTTCTTTAATGTTTGCTTTAACTGTACCCATCTCATTGACCTTATCAACATAGTTGTTAATCCAATCCATGGTTCTCTTGTAGTTTTCGTTAACTACAGTTGGTTCATATCTATTTAATATACTATTTTTTCTATCGTTTCTAGAATCAACATTGCCTTGGAGTTTTTTTAATTTATTTGCTCTTTGTTTTTTGTCTATATTATTATCAGAAGCAACACGTTCGGCTTCTTTTCTATCTTCAAAGTTTCTTCTTTCTATTTCAACTAAAGCTTTCTTTTCTGATGGATGTAAAACATCAACTCTCTTAACATCATATTCTGACAATCTAGTACTCTTGTCTACCAGCATTGTATATTGTTCTTCTAATCTTTGTATCTTAAGAGCATCTCCAGGATTTCCTTTGTTTTTTAAATCAGTAATCTCTTTGGTTATGTTCTTCATTCTATTAGCCACCTCGCCAATCTCTTGATTTGTATCAGTTGTTCTAAACGGTTTAATCATTGATGGACCTAATCTAGGTACAGTCATTCCACCTGCCATAACTAAACCTCCGAACCCTGCCTCACTCACGTTATCCCAGATACCAATGTCTTTTCCAGAAACCCATTTATCACCCATGTTTTGAGCTATTTGTGTTCCTACTTCTGAAAAACCTTCTTCTAACCATTCGCCACCTACATAAGCTGCGTTTTTATAGTTAAAAACATTCTTTCTAACAAAATTATTAAAACCTAGTTTAGCTTGTTGTTTAAAACCACCTTTAATAAAACTCCCCATTGTTCTAGTTAATATACCACCACTAGCATACTCAAGTGCTCCTTCAGCAATACCGTGAATACTAGCGTTTAATGTCATACTCCCAAAACTATGATCCATACCATATATACCACCAGACTTATCGTACATATCTTTCTCGTCTTGTAAATCCTCAAACTTACGTCCTACTGATGAAGCTGCAATTATAGCTAAACCAGATAAACCACCAGAAGCTATTAGTGTTGCATATATTGGAACTTGTGTTGCAGCTAAATCCAAACTGTATTCTCCAAAATTACTCCAATTAAATTTACCATCTTTATCCCATAATTCATCAAACGTTGGACCCTCCATTATTCGACTATCTATTTTTTCATGTTTCCAATCGTCATATTTTTCATCGAACTTATCCCATAAACTAACCTTCTCACCAGTTTCTTTATCAGCAAAATGATCACCATAAATAACTTCCATCGCGCCCGTTGCTGGTGACAAAGAACTAAATAATCTTAAACTATTTCTAACTAATTTATTATCAATTTTTTCAAAAAGATGTTCTCGATTTTCTTGTGCCATGTTAACAACATCTCCCAATCCTTTAGCCATATTAGCAAATTCCCCACCTATTCTTAAAAGACTATGACCTGTTTTAGATTTTCTAGCTTCAGTAGCAAATAATGCTAATTCACTTTCATTAAGATCTAATTCCTTTAATTCTTCTCTTATTTTACCATCCAAAGCATAGTAATCATCGAATGTTTTCTTTAAATCCCCAGCTTCATTTTGTTTTGATTGATAGTCAATTGCTAACTCTTCAATATCATTTCTAGCTTCACTTATTTTATCTTTAGATTGTTGTTCATATTCAGCGGCTAAATCCTGTATCCTAGCATTAGCATCGTCATGTTGAACTTGCACGCTCTCGTTGTAAGCATTCGTTAGTTGTTGTATTTTTTTATTAGCTTTATCAAGTTGACCTTGAGTTGTATATTTTCCATTTTTAACTTCTTCTATTTGTGCTATAATAGATTCGTCCCCTTTGTATTCAGTATTTTTAATCTTTTTAATCTCATCAACTATATCTTGACTTCCAGAGAAATCTCTAGATTTAACATTTTCAATTTCATTAAGAATCCATTTACCTTGTCCTTCTTCTTCACCATCTCTCCAATTAAAGTAATCATCTAATTCACCACTTACATTCTTTAAATTTTCATTAACAACACCTATGTGCTCTACTTTATTTTGTATATCAGTTCTAACATCTTTTAATTTAATATTAGAAGTCTCTTCTAGTTCCTTCTTGTAAGCTTTACGCTCTGGATTGGACATTCCTTCGGTTTGTTCATCTAATTGCTCTTGAACGCTTTGTCTTAGTGCTTCTTGTTCATTTTGCTTCGTTATTTTCTCTAAAAAATCTTTATGAAATCTATCTTTACCCTCATGAACCTCACCTTCATCATCTGTGTATCCATCTAACTCCCTTATTCCATCGTTATACTTCTCATTGCAATAATCTGGGTTGTCATCACCTAAACACTCGTTTAATTGTCTTTTTAATACAGCTCTTTCTTTACGATAGTAATCAGCTTCTTCTTCAGTTTGGAAAAGAATTTGTTTGAATTTTTCATCTTTATATATTTCCTCTAATTTTTCATCTCTTTGTTTTTTAGTTAATCCATCAAGAGTGAAATTCTCATCTCCTTGTGCTTTAATATATTCTTGAAGAGCCGCATTCTGAATAGTTTTATCGTAGGTTTTCTCAACATCACTATCTATTTGCTTAGTAACATCTAGAGGTTTGAGATGATCAATTGTTTTTGTATTAAAATTATGATGCTTAGCACTAAGTAAAGATGGATCTATATATTTATCTTTATCTTTATTTATATTAGTAACTCTTTTATCTTCTTCTTCTTGAGCTAAAGGAGCGTCTACTTCGTTATATAATAAATCTTCATATAATTTATCAACATCATCATTTGACCGCTGTTGTACATCAGTTATTCCATCACCATCACCATCAGTACTAGTAACAACGTTAGCATTATCAATAGTTGTATCAATAACTTTATCCGCAGATTTATCAACATCTGAGTCTTTTTTAAAAATACTCATGTCAATACCTAAGTCGTTTTCTATATAATTATCTAATTGTTTTTCCCGTTTATCTGCTGGAGATACCGATAAAGATTCTACCGATTTGTACTCCCCATCTTTGGGACCTTGAGTTGGTGCTGTAGTGCTTTGCTCCGCATCCGCACCTGGTACAGAGCTTTGTTGGTTTCCCGAAGGTGCGTTTTTTTTAACTTCACCCGTGTCTAAATCTACATAAACAGGGTTTAAGTCTTTTTTATCTTCTAGGAATTGTTCTTCGTTTTCTTCGGCGACCTCGTAAGGTTCTCCGTCGATCATATATATTTTATTTGCCATACTGTATCGTTAGTTACCCGTTATTAGCTATAGTCTGTATTTATTGTTGCAGGAGTTATATCTTCATATTCCCTTCTTTTTTCAACCACATCTCTTTCTATAATTTCTATATTTTTCTGTTCTCGTTCTTCAGATGTAGGAGGTTTATACTTTTCATTTTCACTCTCTTCTTTTACATCATCTGTTTTAGATAAGCGTCTACTATCTAAACCTAATTGGTGGTTATTTTTTAAATACCTAAGCATGTAGTCAGACATTTCTTCTTTAATAACAACTGGATCATTTGCCACTGCTTGCGCGATAATATCGGCTTCACCTTCATCTATTATTCCATCGGCATTCTGATCAGCCGTTCCCATCATTTCATCTGTTACACCGAAGTCAGCATAAGTTCTACCGGTCTCACAATCTGCGTCAGCACACATTATGTGTTTCATTAAATCACCATAAAATGTTCTACCAGGGATCATCTCATCATATATCATAGATTGCATATCCCCTTTTCCTACTATAGTTGTATTAATTGTTTGTAAATTTTTCTTTATATTAAATTCAACTTCATCTTCTGGTGAAGTGTTAAAACCTTCGTCATAGTTTTTTGATCTCATAGCTTCCAAGATGTTAATAGTAGAACTGTCAACATGTCCTATCATGCCTTGTAATTGCTCTAAACTAGTCCAAACTTTAGGATCAGAATCTAGTAGATCTTGATATCCCCTTACTTCAGCATATAAAGCATTTAACTGTGTATCATCTTCTTTCCATTCGCCAGTTTCCATTAATTTCTCTATTTTATTAATTTCTCTTTTAGCCTCATGCATAGAGTCATTTGTATCTCCTATCTTTTTGTAATCAGTTAATTTAACACCACGGTTACCTTTATTTGTGCAATCTTCTTCACCTTCTGGACATTCAAATTCTACTAAACGAGCTCCTCCACCCTCGTGTTTCATTAATTCCATTATTTCTTTTCCTTGTGGTGTTCTTAGAAACCCAGCACTAAGATTACCAGCTAGATAATCACTAGCTAATCCAGATCTAATATCTCCATAACTAGAATCTTCTTGAGCTATCTTATTAGTTTCAGCAATTTTTTCAGCTTGTTCTTCTTTGTTTCCATTTATATAAGCTTCTTTCATGCCGGTGAGTTTCTTTCGTGTGGCAGCGGTTTCTGCGGGTGGTAGAGCTCCACCCATGTCAAGAACTTTTTTTGCTCCACTTCCATAATCCCATTTTGTAACCTCTTCAGATATACGCATGAGTCTATCATGAGCTTTTTGTCTCCAATGTGAAAACTCTCCGCCGCTTCCAGCGGCTCTATATGCACCTTGTACTAATACTGGATCTGCTCCCATACTAACTTATATTTTTAAATTTAACATCTAATTTCGAGTAATCAACCATATCATAACCATTTCTATGTTTAACTATAGCACTCTTTGGTATTTCATCAGACATAACGCCTTGGTATATTCCATCTCCAAATGCTTTGTTTATGTATTCAAAAGCATATATTCTTAAACCGCTAGGTGAATTACCTATTAATTTAATATTCTTTTTAAGTCGTCTATCTGAAAGAAAAGAAGGTATAGCACTTATTATTCCACCGATGGCATCCATTTTTTGTGATTCAGCTTGAGCAGCTTGTTCTCCATATGCAGCTGTTTCTTGTTGTGCCATTCCTAATAGTGTAGCATTTCTATCTAACTCTCTTTGTTGAGCTAGTTGTTCTCCTTGTGCTTTTTGAGTATCAACACTTGCTGCTCCTTGCCTTATCTGCATGTCAACATCTGCTTCACCCTGTCTTGAGGCCATGTCTATTGCAGCAGCACCTTGAGCTTCTTGTTGTTGAAGATTACCAGCTTGTTCAGCTGCAGCCATTTGATTTGATGCTTCTTGCTGTCCTATTGATGCTGATGATTTTTGAGCCTGCAATGCACCTTGACCAGCTAACGCTTGAGCTGTTGCTGCTATACCAGATCCACCAGCTGCCCCAGCCATTTGATCCATGATATTAGCTTGACTTCCTGAAAATTGTTGTGCTTCAAATTCAGCTTGCTGCTTATTAACAGTTAAGTCTTCCATTGTATTTTCCAAACCAGCAAATTGATTCTGCATACCAGAAAACTTATTCTCCATTCCTTCAAATTGATTTTCCATGTCAGCAAAAGGATTACTAATATCAGTATCCATGTAAGCCTGCTTCATTTTATTCATTTCATTTCTAGCTGCTTTTTCTTTTGCTGCTGCTTCTCTTTTACGTTTTCCAGAACCTATTAATCCAAGTCCCGCACTAGCTAAACCAGCAACTGCTCCCCATATCATAATTAATTAATTTAAGTTATTATTTTTAATCTTCTTTTTTTTCTTTTTTAGTATAATCTTTTTTAACATCCCAAGATTTAGTCTTATCTTTATAATCAGCATCTTTACCATGATCTGCTTTAAATTGAGTTTTTTGTCTTTTAGCTTCTTTTATATAATCAGCTTTATCCATTTTACCATATGTATCTTTATCTCTAGTCTTATAAGCCTCATCCCACGATTTACCTGTTGATTTTGCTTTTTCATCTACAATCACTTTAGTGCTAGGAGTAATTGAAGTGTTTGCATCACTTTTAGATGTTGTTGTCGATGTAGTGACATTAGCATTTTTCTTTTCCTCGTCTAATTTTAGTTGGTGTTGTTCTTGTTGATTTTGAAGATTTGATTTAGCTTCATTTGAAGTAACAGCGGCTTTATTTAAAGTTCCATCTCCAGTTCTTTCAAATTGACCTGGTCCAATCATTTTTAAACCATATTTTGTTTCATATGAATCCTTTTGTGCTTGAGTTAGATATTGGAATTGTCTTGGATCTTCCATAACCTTCTTGTGTTTAGCTTCATTTTCATCAGCATAAACTTTCCTTCGATCAACCTCAGCTTGCTTCCAGTTATCTCCATGCTCTAAAAAGTGTCTTCTATATGATCGTTGATCCTCGGTGAAATATTTTTTAGAACCCCCGTCCTTGAAACCCTTTATATTACCATCTCTATCTAAATCAACTCTATACCATTTTCCATCTGGACCTTGGTGAGAACCAACCTTTTCCCAACCTGCGTTATTATTTCTTCTTATATCACTAGTTGTTAATACTTGACTCCCATCACCACCACTTTTAGAATTTTCCATTCTATCTTTCTTTAGTCTTTGCCAACTTGTTACCTCTAGACTCTTTTTATGATCATTATAACCTTCTAATTCCTCTCCTTTTAATTCACCATCACCATCCCAATCAAATTGATCAGGATCTAACTCTCTATGACTAACATCCGAGGGACCATAACCTGTAGTTTGTAACATGTGTTTTTTGTCTCTCCATTTTTTAGTCATGGGACTAGTACCCATTTGTTTGAAGTTTGTTTTATTTCCTGATCTTAATTTAAACGCCATAATTATATTTTTTTAAATAACTAAGAGATGTAATTTGGATTTTTCATCCATCCTCCTTTTGGATTTGGAACTAATTGTGGATTTTTTTTACTAGCTTGCTTTTTCTGTTTGTTGATTTTCTTATCAGCCCTTTTCTTTTTTTTATATACTTTTTTCGCTTCTTTTATATTCTTCTTGTATTCCTTTGTTACTTCTTTACCATCAATATATTTCTTTCTTTTTTGTAATCCTAAAAATCCTTCCCCTGTTTTAGTAACATAAGCATCTTTTTTGAATTTTGTTTCACCAGTATCTGGATCAATATATATACCTCCTTTACGTTCTTTTAGTTTTGTTTTATCTCTTTCTCTATCCAAACCGTCTTTGGTAACTTCTTTTGAAACTAATTGGCTTTTATCACCTAATCCTTCTATTATTTTTTTGTTTTTACCATCTTCAGTTATTCCATGTGTTCCCTGTCTACCGGTTAGAGTTCTGCTAACATCACCAACATGTCCTTCAATAAGAGGATCCCCATAAGCATCTAGTTTTTGACCAGTGAATTGTTGATCTGATCTTCTTTCTTGACCAATATCTTTAAGCATTTTACTAGTAACTCCTGTTTTAACCTCTTTGTCTGTGCCGATGAATTCACGGTTAGGATCTTTAGATTCTACATCACTAACACCTTTTTTTATTTCTACAACATCTGGTTTTTCTTTTGCTGTATGTTGATAACCAGATCCTTTAATATTTTCTCCCTCTCCGAATCCAGCGTCTTGTCTATCGGGGTCCGGCACGGTTGGTTCGTCTATAACTTTTTTCTCCGGCTTATCTATGACTTTTTTCTCCGGCTTATCTGGCTTCTCTGGCTTCTCTGGCTTGTCGTCTTCGTCCTTGAAAGCACTACTCCCCATCATTTTAAATGGACCACTATTTCCAGATCTTAATTTAAATCCCATTGTATTTATTTTTAAATCGTTATTTACTATTATATAGTTACATGTTTTGTAAATTATTCACTGTTTCCAGTAACTTCACATGATGCCGAGAATAACTCAGCTTTTTGTCTTGAATTGTTTTGAAACTTAACTTTATTATAATACCCAAGTATAGCTGTTTCATTAACTCTCCTGTCTTTAGCAAAAAATATAAAATCACTTCCACTAGGAGCTGTTACAACGTTACTCATATCACATGTTAATTTTGTTAAATCTAGATTACCATCTCCAGTAGAATCGGTATCTACTATTTTTATTATTTTACCAATCTTAACTATATCAGTACCAGGTTGACTAACGGTAAATCCAGCTGGAATACTATTTGTCGCGGTATAATAAGCTATATCTCCGACTTGACAAGACTCATTAACAGGGTATTTAAGATCTAAAACTATGTCTGGCATATTTGTATTATTTAAGTTATTATCTAGTTGAACAATCAAACACGTCATCCATGTCTAAGTCCATTATTACATTTTTCGTTCCGAATTTATGAATTTCAACAAAAATTGTTAATTCTGCTTCATCATTCGTAGATGAATTAACTGCTCCTGTTATCTTACTTATTTCTATCCTCGTCCCACCATTACCAACATTACTACTAACACCAGCTTTTTGATCTACTCCGTGAACAGAATTAGACCAATCTGATTTTGATGAATCATCATAAGAAAACACTGGTAATCCTAATGTACCAGATAAGTCAGCACCGCTAGCTCCAGATTGTAAAGCGAATCCATGTGATGTATTATCTACTTTCATTCTATATCTAACAGCGAATCTTTTACTACTGCTAGTACCATATATACCCCTGTAAACTAAATCAAAAGCTTGTCTTCCCCCACCTATACTAACAAGAGCTTTTTCATTTATTTTGTATAATGTTTTACTTGTAGATACTCTTAATGTTAAACTAACTCCAACACTTTGAGTTAACACCTTACTATAATAACCCTCCCATGGTGATCTAGTGGTCGACCATGATTTTGCGGTGAAATTTCTATTTTTAGTTACAGGTAAAAAATTAATTGAATATTTAGTATCAGCAGTTACTTTAGGAAACTCTTGAATAAAAATATACTTACCGCTAGAGTTTATTTTCTTTACATTATACACGTCGTGTCCATTTAATAGCTTCTCGCTCTTGTGACGATCCGATAAAATAGACGACTCAATGGAGTTTGTTATCTCACCAGCTGTATCTACGTAATCAACAATATTACTAACATTAATTTTTACACTAGAATTTGGATCACCGTGTATAATTATCCTTCTTTTTTCTCCACTAGGTTTAATTATATTTCTTCCAATATCTACTTTTATTATCCCTAAAGTTTTAGTAACTATCCTAGCTGCTTCATTTGTTAAATTATATTTTAATTTATTTGTCTTAGTAATTTTCTCTTTACCTGTATATATTAAATCATATAAATAGGTTGTGATATTTTTACTAGCATCTTTTTCAACACTAGATAAGTGAAGTTTTAAATAACTATTTAAACTTAAACTACTATTTGAAGATTTAGCTTTTATACCAGGAGCTTTTATAAAACGTTTGTTTTCAGCGGCAGTTAATTTTATTGTTCCGATTGCTGATGGTTTTCCTTTTTTAACTCTACCAGATACGGTAAATATTTTCTTTTCATTAGTGAAACCACTGTTTATAGTTTTAGTTGTAACGTTTGTTAAACTATTTTTTCCTAAAATCTCAATGATGTTATTGTTTTTTAAAGTTTCTCTTGCCATAGTATTAATTATTATATTTCAAAATCTAACCAAAAAGGAATTGTCTCTTCAGTGTCATTCATGCTCATCGCTTCTCCATTTATCTTAAATTTTACATCTAGTAAACCTGCGTTATTACCCGTCATTGATCCAAGACCATATACTCCAGATATACCTATTATAACCTCATTGTTATCAAAATCAAGTGGTGTAATTGATCCGTCAGCTATACCTTCCACAAACTGATTGTACATATTTAAACCACTTGCCTGTAGAGTTAGAACTCTATGTTTATCTATTAAGATAACATCTCCAAACGGATGATTACCAAGAGCTCCATAAAAGAATGAACCCCACGGGATTGATTGTGCTTGTGTATAAGCAGACATGTTACCCCAGTCAACCATTACATTTTTAAAACACTTTGCTCCAAATCTCCACTCTTGTGGAGGATTTAATATACCGCTACCACTATCTCCGTTTAAATAATTCCACCAAGGCCAATATGTATCGAGTTGACACGTGGACCCCGTAAATGCATCCCCTCCAGCTGAGTTATATAAAGCCTCTATGCTATAATTATTCACTATTTGATTAAATGATTCTTCACATGCATGGAGATTATTTTGTTCGCCCTTGAAGTGTATTTGATTGTTATATCTCACGTTTGGGGGATTACTACTAGATTGATTGAACACATCAACATCAAAATTATACATACAAACGGAGTATCCTTCATTTGGTATTATTCGGAACCAATAAACAATAGAATCATCAACACTACCGCTCTGCCAACTAGATTGAGTACCACTTTGTCCATTGTTACCATTAATCCAAGATTCTGGAAGTGCAAAAAATCTACTTCCATAACTGTCGTTATTTAATCCAATTTCATTCTGCGGAGCTATACTGGTCCAAAAATTAATAACTCCATCTTCTGTTTCAGTTGGAAATCTTTCAAACTTAACACTACCAACCCAAGGATTTACGTTTTGATTTATAGTCGGTGTTCCCCAGGGGACAGAAAATGAAGTAGGATTACCAGATGTTATATGTGTTTGTATAGTGCAATTACTATCTGCTCCCTTAGTCATCTCAACAATTAAATTAAGTTCATTAGGAGTGAAATCTAAATAAAATTCAAGTCCTATTTGAGCGTCACCGTCTATGTCAATTTTTGTTATAGTATTATTAGTACCTATTGGATAATTTGGACTCATGAAGACCTCAACTACAACTACGTTGTCTAACCAACTATTATATTCTTCGTTTAAAGTTAAAGTATTTGCTGGATCTGGTATATAGTTATCGATCATTTTAACCTTAACTACTCCTTCTCCTAATTCAATATCAACAACATTTCCATCGACATCAGTTGTTGTTTGACCATTTTCCCACACTTTGTATCCATCTCCATAACTTGACGGTTGTAATCCTTTCATTGTAAAGTATTCAACTTTTACAATATAGTTAGGTTGTGGATATATGATTCCGTATATAGGGTTTAATCCAAAATCAGGATTACCATCTGCGGTATATGCGTCTGTTCCAAACGCAGAATCTAATATCGCAAGAATTGCATCAGCTACACTTGAGGGAACATCTTGTTGTGCCCAAAGTTTATTTTTTTCTACAATAGAACTTATCGCTCCAAATGTGTAATTTACTGGACTAGCCATATCTTTAACCTTCTTCTAATTGAAACTCATAGGGAATACAGTCTTCTGGTATCATAGGAATCTCCATTGCACTACCCTTTATAACAAACTCTATTTCTTTTATATCTGTATTATCACCTGGTACAAATGTATTAATACCAAGATGCCAACTATTAGTATTGTTCACCTTTAACATAACCTGATTATTCTGCCAATCTCCAGGACAAAAATATTCTGGATTACTAGAATTTATATCAGCAATAATATCTAGTGTATCACAACCTGTGCAAAGATCGTTTTCATAACCACAACCATATCTACATACAGTGCAAAGTAAATCCTGATCCATATCAATAAAATCAATAGTTGCGTTTGCGGATATTCCAGCAGGTATACCGTAGTTTGTACTTTCTACGGAATTTATACCCATTAATGCTGTGGTTATTAAGTCACCATTACCATCATTAAGATTATAAGAAGCATTAACTACATGTGAACTGTTATAATTACCACCAATACCAAATCCCATACTTCCATAACCTATGAAACTAACACTGTTGTATTTCACCCCGTTCCAATAACCATTAACACAATTTTGAGCATTTTCGTTCACCGTGTAAGCTAGATACCAACCAGGTTCGTTTTCAATTGGAGAACCGATACCCTCATCATTAACATACGACTGCATACTCCCTGATCCACCGTTGTTAAACATAACCTCCTGTTCTACAGCAACACCTTGATCAATACTTAGGTTAAACCTAGATAGAGAATAGTTTTCATTTATTGGTTCTATCTTAAACCATGGCATGGCATAATTATCAATCCCTATACTATTACCAGCGGGAACCGTTGCTAATATGGTAGCAGAATTACTATCACCTTCTATTATTTCAAATTCAGTACCACTATTATTTGAGTTAAAAATAAAGCTAGTTGGCATTGCGGTGATCTTTAAGTTGCTATCAGATTCTACAGATGCTGTTATTTTTATTTGCGTAGGCGGATAAATACAGCATCCATCGCAAGTATCTAATGCTAGTGGATTATAATTAATTGCCTCAACATCCATACATCCTTTATATACACATGGAGCATATATTCCTGGAATAGAATCACACTCGCTAAAATAAGCTGCCTCGCATGATTGTTGTGTGGAAAAAGCGTCATAGTTTAATGCTGGATAACCTGGGTAAGGAGAGTCAAACAAATCTCCATTAGCTATCAACAAGCTACCATCATCTGTACATCCTTGTATATCTGGACATAGCTCATCACTTGGTAGTATATTAACTGTATGAGTTCTAAACTCCAAATCACCAACATAAATACCATTACTATCGTATTCATCTAATACCACTGTATAAGAAAATGGAAACCCTGAACCAGCTATAAACTGATCATTTGAAGTAATATTATCTATTAATAAAAAGCAATTTATTTCTACAACTTGATTCTCGACATTAGTTGTTAAAGGTTGAAAAGATAAAGGTCCTAAGGTTCCAGTGGTAGTAATCAGATTATACATAGGGATGCCAAAAAAATTACCTACTACAACAATTCCTTCATACGAATAACCTATAGTTGTTCCTTCTTGTATATTATTGTGCTTAACACAAAATGACATATCACTACCAGAATTAGCACACTGTGGTCCATCAAAACTAACATACCCGTCAGCTGATAATGGATTCCACTCGTCTAAACCAAAGAAATCTAATTGACACTGTGGTATACATGTGCCACTAGCTATCTCACACGCATCACCATCGATATCAATTGTGAATTTTACATTCTCCATTGGTGCAACCCAATCACTCTTCATTGTAGCTGTAACATAAACACTACTACCAACTCCTCCCCCGTTTATAGTATCATAGATACAAATGCTCTCAACACCTTGTGGTAGCGATCCTATTGGTAAATCAGCAGCGTGATACCAGAAAAAATTATAACAATACCAACTACCGGATGCTAATTGATAATTGCCATACTGATCATTAGGACTTAAATTTAATCCAGCTATAGTAAAGTCTTTTGCTGCAACAATATACCCTGGTAATGCTACTATTCTCATTCGCAATACAGTTGGAACAGTGTCACAGTTTCCCTGCATATTATTATTAATAGAAACAGGTGAATCACAAACCATCTCACTCCATACCATTTGACTAATAGTATCTTGCCAAGTCATTCCCGCCATCATAGCAAAAGAATTTTCATCTTGTATAATATAATTTACTGGATTAGCCATAATTAATAATTATTAATACCATTCAGTAGAAGAACCATCAGTGAATCCACCGTAGTTCTCTGCGCCATCACCATCCCAATCATCTACCATATCACTAGCAATACTTAATTGTACTAAATTATTACTAGATAATTGAACTGATATTAACTGCCCTAAACCCTGAACACTAAATTCACTAAGATCGTCTTTGGTTATAGATGATCTTTCTGCTCCAATTATAAAATTAAACCATTTACCTTCTTTGTTTTTAAATTCATTAACAAAGGCACTAAATGATAAATCAGTTATCATATTAGAAACATACCAACCATCGGAACTCATTAAATTAGTATATTCTCCATCACTCATCGATGCTAGTGGTGTCACATTATCAGGAGATTCATTACTAGGAACATCATGCGTTGAGAACACGTTGACTCTAGATTGTGAACCATCATATCCAATTGTTCTAAAAGCTTTAACAGAACTAGGTGTTTCGTTAAACAAAACATCTATAGTTGAATTTTGATAATAAGATTCAATACCAGGGATATCAACACAATCATTTGTAGAACTACCCTCACACTGTAACGTATCGTTAGTTGCATAGAAAACATTTCTATTTATAATCTCATTGAAATTAGAAGCTGTTGGAGATTCCTTTTTTATATCAATATAATGTTCCCATATACCTACTTTAGGTGCAACACTACCTATGTCCTTAGAAATAGCTGTTATATACTTACCACCAATACTAACACCTGTTTGTGGGACGAATGACTTAAAGCTAACCCATCCTTTAGAGGCTTCATTGAATGACGCGGTTAAATTATCTTCTGGATTATTAATGTAGTTAAGTGATAAATTATATTCACCATTTATCATATCAAATGTTCCTAAAAGACTGTTGGTTTTTTTCAAGTTTTCTCTAAACCATGTTCTCATATGGACATCTGATATAGGTGTTAAACCATCTCTTGATAACCTTAAAACTGCTCCTCTTTGCATATCCGTAAAGTACAATCTATATTGATCCCAAGCTAAT
>TARA_R110000824_G_scaffold110418_2_pt1 | contig 23061 bp, 29 predicted proteins | sample TARA_R110000824 | Tara Oceans TARA_R110000824 (sample SAMEA4397747) | marine metagenome | biome: Polar Biome; feature: [MES] marine water layer (ENVO:01000295) within the mesopelagic zone...; material: water (ENVO:00002006), including particulate matter (ENVO:01000060) such...
CTGGTGACGTTTTATTATATGAATACCAAAGTGATTTCTTCCCAGAAGCTAAAGCTATTTGGGATAAATTTAACCTTCTTTATAATAAGATTGATGAAGAAGGAGCAGTAAACAATACAAAGCAGTTAGGTGAAGTTATATCTAGCATGCTGTCTGGAATGAAAGAAGATGCTGGAGAACGTGCTAAGAGTTTAGCTAAGGAGGCAGTAAGTGCTGCTAATAGTTGGCATGAACCTTGGAGGGTAGAGCATTCAAGCCAATCTCCTTTAGGTCGAATAAAAGATTACGCAGGGATGAACGATATTGTTATCCCTAAAGAAATAATCCTTGATGGTAAGAGAGTCCAGATATTTACTGAAGACATTACAATCTCGACAGCTACTACAGATGCTAGTATTATTTTTGATTCGATAATGAAGGCACTTACTGGTTTAACTGTAAGTGAGCATAAGGACCCTAAGCTTGTAAGTCAATATTTATTTAAAACTGAAAATCAAAAGCCTTTATTGCAATGGATATTAAATCAAGATATGTTGCAATCTATGAAGGTAGCAGAAGGAGTCTATAAGGATAACACAATCAATACTAAAGATTGGTTAAAAGATGCTAATAGAGGCAATATAGCTAAGCATCATGAGATAGCATTATGGTATCCTTATCTTCATAAGGTAATAGATGCAATACTTGTTTCTTCTAATTTCAATTTCAAAAAAGAGTTTGATTATAAAAATATACCATTCCAAACCGCTGTGAATGAGTCTATAGAAGATTCTAGACTTAAAGCTTCAAGTGCATATATTAAAATGATAACTCGCTCTATGTCTAAATCTATAGTTCAAAGCTTTAAAATAAAAAGCAACAATAGACGTAAGGATTTATATGAATACTTAGAATTTATTACAGAATTAAAGAAGCTTGGTTATACATATTCCTTCTGGAGGAAAGATGGCACTGATGAGAATGTTACTAAAAATATCATTAAAGAGACAGTTAGGGAAACAACGCCAGACTCTCCCATCTTAAATGATAATATTCCTAATAATTTCTTTATTAAACTTCTTAATGTAAAATTAGATAAAATGGAAAATACTTACGGGTTAAAAGATAAAGAGATTAATTCAATAATTAAAAACTCTATAACTTCGGTTATGTTTGATTTCCTTAGAAAAGATAAAACTCTAGGAGGAAACATATATGATATGGTATTTAAAGGGTACGATTTAAAATTAAATGACCGTCAACCTGATAAGCCAGGACTTATAGATACTTTTATTAATCCAAATGGTAAGTTTAAGACAAAGGCAGCGACTGAAGGTAGTATTGATTATGCAGATGAAACTATGGGTGTATTTGGAGAAGAATGGGAAGCAGAAGATGTTATAACAGAACCAAGAGCACCAATTAACTATCAGACCTTTTTATATCGAATGGGATTAGCTCAGGATTACAACCATTATAAAGAAGAAGCAACTTCATCTCTTGGTAAAGCTAGAAGCTTTAAGAATAGAATGAATTCTTTAATTAAGACTGTTGAAGATATAAAAATAATAGGTGCATCTGCTTACTTTAGTAGCTTAACTAAGAGAGATGTTCAAGTATATAGTAGGGTTTTCTTAAGACTAAATATTCAACTCAATAGATTTGTTTATGACACTGTTCTAGAAAATCCAGAACAACATATGGTTACCAAGTCTAATAAGGATACATTAAAAGAAAATCTTAAAATGATAAGCCCTGGAAATCCCTTTGCTTATAATAAGTATAAAGATATAGAAAAAGCATTAAAGTGGGAAAAGAATTTTCATCAAGTACAGATAATGCATTCTATTGTACATGGTCAGAACTTAACAGGTCCTGATGGTTCTTTATATCTTAATACAGGTTCTGCTATAGCAATGCTTGAAAGAAACGATGATGCTGCTAATATATATGGAGATAATAAAGAAAATAAATGGCTTACTGTTAGAGATTTCTTCAAGACATCACAATATAATTCACGTTCGGCTAAAAACAGAGCAAATAAACGATATGGGATGATGCCATTCAGAGGTGAACACAATAGTCCTAAAGAGAATACTCCTTTAATTACACATATTCAAGAGAACCTTATAAGTCAATTATCTGAAGAGGAAGCTCTTTTGCATTTTTCAAAAGATGGTATTAGCAATATAGATTTAATAGATATATTATTTGGTCATGGTAATATCCTTTTTAAGCCTTATTATTATAAAATGACTGCTGTTGAGAAATATAAACTCTTCGTCAGAGATGCTAATGTGGATTCCCCAATTGTAAGTATGCTTGAGGAATCATTAAAAGGCATGTCTCCAGATATTAAGACAAGTGGGGTAAGTTCTGAAGGTGAATTAGGTCTTATTACACCTGATTGGGTCAAGAAAGGGGTTAATAATCCAGCTTTTTTAAAGATAGTTGATGAAGTATTTTCTGATAAAGTTATTACTAGCCTTAGAGATAGTATAATTAAATCTATTACTGATTATAAAAGTACGTTAGAAATAGAGAGTGTAGATATAATTGATGTTCTTACTCTTCCTGAGCAAGACCCAGAAACTGTTAAGCTTAGAAACGCGAGTGAGTTTCTAACTGATATCGTTCCAGTCGAAGGAAAATCTATATTTAATAAAGTGACATTTAAAGATGGTACTAGCTTGAGATTTCCTTCTTCAGTTTTAGATAGTAAAAACCTAACTATAGATAGCATCTCAAAGGATGAAGTGCTAACTCAAATGGTACTTGCTGGAGAGGTAAACGGCCCTAAGCCTACATTTAATGAATATATTATTGTTAATGCACTATTAGGTCATTTTAACAGAAATTTAACTAGTTCTTTTAAAGGACCATGGTTGAAAGCTTTACATGATATGCAATCAAAATATAAGTTTAAACTTACTAAAGTAAGTAGAGATTGGTCTAGTGCTGAACTGTATAAAATAGATTTTACTGAGGAAACATCTTCTGATTTAAGACCTCTTAGGTTAAGAAAAATACGTGCAGTAAATGAATTAGAAAAAAGTGAACCATCTAGTTTTGAAGATTTTGTAAATCTAGCTGAAGAAAGATTGTTCTTAACTCCTCAAGATTTTAAAACTAAAACGAATAGGAAGAGATATCTTGAAGGTTTCTTTGATGATTTATTAACAAAATTGAATAAGATTTCAAAGATTGAAGGTGTAGGTAGTAGAGGTAGAGTAGATGTAGACCAATTCTTAAGCCATATGTATAATATATTAGAATCACAATACCCAGAATATATTAATCTTTATGAAGGATGGCTATTCGCTAGGTTTAAATACCCTAAAAGCGGTATTCCTATAACTAATAGAGATGGCATTCCTTATACTAAAGATAATTTTGAGGAAAGATATACATGGTTAAGCGAAGATATAGTTAAAGAATCGCTATTAGATGATTTCGAAGGTGCAAGAGAAGGATTACAAAGAATATCTCTTGTTGCTGAGGTAGATGAAAGTAAGCTTACTATACATGATTTTAAGAAAGTTGGTCCTTTCAAAAATATAGTTGAAGCGGATTTCAACAGCATGATAAGTCAAGCAAAGTCATTAAGCAAAGAAGAATGGATAGATTATTTAAAGGAGAGATACCAAGCTAAGATAGATAATAAATCTAATTTATCAATGCTTACAAGGTTTTATAATCAGGTTACGTCTGGGATAAGAGTTAATAATAATAAATTTACCTATGAAAGAATTCAAGGCAAGATACGTCCACTTCCAAATATTACTAGCAATCAAAGGACTAATCTTACTTTAGATATTATCATTACTGAAAGTGGTATTGCTATGTCTATTAAAGAGAAAGGAGAGTATAATCATCACAAAGGTAAGCCTAATGCTACTATAGATAAAGAAACTCTCTTTGAAGGGAATCCTGAAAACTTAAACTCTATTCACTATCTTTCATCTGAAGATATTTATGAAATTAAAGAATCTTTAAATAAATTAACTGGAGAAGTTAAAGAAGAATCAAAGCAAGTCTTTGGTTTTCTTACAGAAGAAGAGCTTAATCTATTAGATTCTAGTCTTAAGAAATCTAACAAACCTATGGCTATATTAGGCTCTAGAGGTGATAGTGCTAAGTTATTTATTATTGAGATAGAATCTCAATTCTTTAAGAACCCTGATGCTCGTTATGTTAGTAGAAACTTAGATTTTAAAAGAGACAAGCAATGGTTTAAAGATTATTGGAGAGCTGAAGCTAACAATGGATTCTTAGGTAATGAAGAGACATCCTCTATTGAATTAGCTAGTAAGTTATTAGAAATAGATAAAGATGCATATATCGATTTAGCTGCTGATGTATCTATACATAATGCATATAAAAAGGTATGGCCTAAATATATGATGCATAGGGGTGCTAATGTTTTAAAGAGACTAAAGATACCATTTACGCCAGTCACTAAAAGTAAAACAATGCCCCCTATTCGTCCTGTCTTATTTAATCCTAATGATATGGCTACTAGATTTGAGGGAGTTGAAACAAACTTAGTCCAAGATATGGGTATATTTGGAGATACTTATATAGGGGACGGGATGACATTAACAAGTAGAAGTGTGTTTAATAGTTATTATACACATTTTGGTCTTAAAGAGGGTATGAGGTTTGCTAAGACAGTCTTCTATGAAAAGGATGCAGACGATGTATTAATGGTTAAACATTTGCAAACTGCTGTTAGACCTGGAATGGAAATCTTCGATAGGACAACTGGAGAAGTTATATGGAGAGTAAATAAAAATGGGGATATAATTGATGTAAAAACTTCTGAAAGAGTAGATGTTCTTATGACAGAAGATGAAGCTAAGGTTAGAGACATATTCCATACTAGAGGAGAAGAAGTTAACGGAGGACTTAGAATTACAATGTCAGGTCAATCAATAGGTATGATTAAGTTTGATGAGTCAGTTAATAAGACAGTTAGTTCAGGGATACAAATTCATAACTATGAGACTAGCAGTGAACTTCTTGATATGTGGGAAGAGATATATCTTACACCTTTACATACAGAGCTTAATAGATTATTCCACTTACCTATTAATACTGTAGCTAAAGATGGAACAATATTGAAACTTGCATCCGATAAGCTAAGAGACCAAATGAAAGCTGTAATTAGTAAAGCAGAAGATGTTGATGGTTATAAGTCTTCTTCTTTATCTCATATAATTAATGGCTCTGGAAAACATCCAACATCATTTGCTTATTTAGATAGTCAACTACAATCTAAATTATTGCTTCCTTCATTGCAATTATCTGGTAAGCCTGGAGGTAGATATAAATATAGATTTAATGTAACAGGACTAGCTAGGAAAGAAGTATCTCTTCCTCTTGACTCAAGAATTAGAGATAAATATGAAGATTCTGGAGGAGACGTTAGTGGTACAGCACTTGAAATTTTCAATAGAGTAAATCAATGGCTTAAAAAAGCAGATATAAAGGTTAAAGTCCAGAGATTCCCTGTAACAGGAAGGTCTAGTTCAATACTTGTAAGAATAGCTAATGTGCATATGGATTCTAAAATAATAGAGACACATCCATTAGATGCTAAAGAGCATTGGGAAATGGATGCTGATGGAGACGAAGTACATGTTGAATATTTAACTCCTGAGGCTATTGCAGTGTGGGAGAAGATAGAAGAATCAAAACAGGTTATTCCTATTAACTTGAATGATTTGCTAAAGCAAGTTACTAAGAGGGATTTATCCTTATTAAATAAAAAGAATAGATTAGCACAGATTGCTAGCTCTACTGTTGGTGGACAAGCTGTAGGTATGATTGCTAATATAGCTGTTTCTTATGGAATACTTCATAATGTTTATGACTCATTTGAGTATAATGGCCGTAAGATAAAAATTCTTAATCCAGATGAGATGATTACATGGACACCTATAAAAGCTAAACCTCAGTATGTTTGGAAGGGGACTGTAGAGAATTTCATAAGGACTTGGATTCAAGCAGCTGTAGATAATGCAGAGTATAATTTGCTAGGAGCATGGGGCTATAATATTAAAGTTCCTTTTAATGAGATAAGTGGTCAAGAGTATATAATGTCAGCATTATTTTCAATAGAAACCAGTAAAGGTTCTGGAGAATTTACTATGCTTAATGTATTGAAAGACTCTGAGCATAAAGCTATATTCCAAAAATTCCTACATCCTATTGTTAAAAATCATATAAAACCTGGTAGGATAAGGAATGGTAAAGAGTTTTCTAAGATGTATACTATGAAAGATACTATAAAAGAAAGTGGTAATTATCTTTCATCTATTGGACCTGATGGCTCTGGTAGAGCAAATGGAATACTAAAACTTGATTCTTTTGGTGAGAATACTACCATAGGAGATATTGCAACTCAACATGGTTTTAAAGTTAATATTAAGAACCAAAGACTTTTACCTATAGAACATATCGCAATTAGTAGTAAATTAATACAGAATCAAGTAGTCTCTAAATTTGAACTAGAAGGTTATACTGATACTATTTTTGAACCTTTAGATATTGTACATAGAGCAACTCATGCATTAGCTATTGTGGAATTTGATAGTAAATTAAGTCGTTATCTTAGTGAGATAATGGATAAGATGAAAGTTGATGATAGGTCAGCTACATGGGATAATTCTCTAAATGAGGCTACAGCATATCACAAAGAATTAATAAGTGAATGGTTAGCATTACATGAACTTAGGATAAACCAAGGAAAGTCATATGGTAAAGACACTATTGATACTGCATCGGAATTTAAAAACTTGAATTTCTATTTTCAAATGGAATATAATAAGCTAGACCCTCTATCAAAAGCATTAGCTACTGTACTCTTCTTAAGAGGTTTTCAAGGTAAGATAACAGCTGTCATAGAAGATATGAAAGGAGAAACAATTAACTACTCTGAAGAAAAGGATATTAGAGTTGTTAAACATTTTCCTCCAGCTAGTGAAGACTTTAGAGATATCTCTGTATTAGATAACAATACCTTTAACTTATATTATCAAGAGTATAATAAACTGATTGATACTCAAAGTAAAAAGACTGCTGGCTTAACTAGTTTTGTTCCTTTGAATATGATTAAAAAGAGGGTTTGTGGATAATGTCTGATACATCTTGCGAAATAACGAATAAAAATATATTAGCTTTAGAAAATAATGATAGGATTTCAGATGATGCATATAAAGCATTGACTAAATTCGTAAATGTTAATGAAACTTTAGAAATGGAGCTTACAAAAGAGTTTGACCGTGGAGAAGTAGTTGATGAGAAAATACTTAATTCTAAGATAGCAAATATAATAAAAGGGTTATACGGTAAGAAATCTGAAAGAAAGCTTTTAGCAGCTAAGCTACATGCCTTAATGCAAGGGACTGCATTATCGGAGGATATGATGTATGACTTTATTGTTACCCATCTACCTAAAGGATTAAAAGTTGGAAAGAAGACTGGAGAAGTTGATTCTATTACTGGTGAGGCAATTAGGAATGGAATAGATTTAGAATTATTTCCTCTCTCTTCTTTGAAGTTATTTCTAGGGCAAGCATTAAAGGTAATTACTGCTGTTAATCCAAATGGGGCTGCATATGCTAATTTTGGTGGTATAATGTCAGCTGTTAAAACTCCTGTATCATTAAAGTGGAAAGACCCTACAGGTGCATTTCCTATGGTCTCTTCAAATGTAAGAGATTACTCTCGATTTGTTTCATCTAGAATAAATATGTTTATGGATAATCCTAAACAATTAGCTCAATGGGTTAAGGATTATAATAAAGGCAAAAATAAAGAAGATAGAATTGCTGTTCCTGAAATGGCAATGAACGATATACTTGAAAACCTTTCTAATTTTAGCGGAGTAAGAAGAGGAGAAACTACAGCTAAACATGTTCAAAGACTCTTTCATACTTATATGACGGGGTGGAGTTATATTGACCCTTCTAATGGTAAAGTAATGATTTACGAAGACTGGAATATCGTGATAGAAGATGGGAAGGCTAAAAGATATGATACTGGAGATATAGTTTATAATTTTAGTAATCCAGTCCCTTTATCTAATTATAAGAATGGTGAATGGAATGTCGTATTAAACGCTACTGAAATGAAAAAGTTCCTTTATTTAACAGAACAGGCTAGAGCTGTAGATGATGCTGTCTTTGAATATATGAATATTGAATTTCAAGAATCTATTGATGATTTAATGGGTTCATTAGCAGAAACATTTACGAATTTAACAGAAGAGCAATTATCCACTATATTCTTTAATAGCGAAACGCGAAAGGCTAAGGAGATATTAAAGGCTTTAAATCCTGAGCAAGTAAAGCAATATAAAGAATTAAAGAATACCTTTGGTATGTATATTAATGATTCAATCGTTATAGCTAATGGCTCTAAGGTTGAAAAGAAATCCAGACACTGGCCTATAATGTATGATATTAATGTTTATAAAATGATGCTTGATAGTTTGAAGGCTGAATTATCAGAAAAGATTTCCTTTGTTACGAAGAAGATAGAAGAAGCAGAAAAAAATAGTCAGTCTAAAGCTAGGTGGTTAACAGAACTCGATACATATAGTGCTAAATTAGCTTATGCAGAATCTATAATAGATAATATTGATGGTTATCACAGAGACCATCAGAGTCAATCATTAATCCCATTTGCTTCTGATAATAAATACTTTAAGAGAATATCTAATGCATATGATATAAGGAGTGGTAGACAAGATACTGGTGTTTACTATGATTATCTTAAACATGTTATGTCTGCGATAGAAAGAAATAAAATGTCAGCTACTCTAGTAGATGGTCTTCGTATCGTTGAAAGTGATGCTGTAAAAAGAACTATTGTAAACCTATTTAAAGTTCCTTTTGGAGACCCTACGGTTGAAGGAGCATTTGGTTTGACTGTAGAAGGTCAAGCTAATATTATAAATAGTATTACTCCTAATTTTTTATTTAATAAGACTGGTAAAGAATTACAGCAATCAACTAGAGATTTTGCTGGTTACCTTACAGCTGCTTATTTATCAGGGACTGGAAGTCCTATTACTAATATGACAGCACAATTTGAAAACATATATGATTTTAGTTTTAAAACATTTCAATTAGCTTTTCATGATTATTATTCTGAACAAAAGATTCCTGGAAGGAATATCACTAAAGGTGAGGCTATAAGGGGTATGATACAGAGGTCTGGGATTACTGAATTTTCTGACTTCTTTAGTAAGGCAATGGTCAATGGAATTGTAGGAATACAATTAGAACAAGATGTAGCCGACCAAATATTAGGAGAGATGTTATTATTTTGGGATAAGACAGGTAAGGGTCCTTGGAAAGGTATAAAGAGACTATTAAAGGGTAAAAAAAGAACTAAAGAATTAGTAGCTTATGAAGAATTTCAAGATAATGTGGGTAAGCTTTTAGACCAATCATCTTTATTTGTAACTAATTTAGATGCAATAGTTATTCTTGATGAAGGAAGAATTGGCAATAGAGCAGAAGCACTTAAAAAAGAGAAAAGAACTACAGCTATAAATAAGTTAATCCAATATGCTATTAATAAAGAATATGAGTTTAAACATGCATTAGAGTTTGTTCCTATTGGCAAATTTAAAGAACATGTAACTGGTCCTATTAAAAATCTAACTCTTACTGTAGGCCAAATGTTTGGACAGATAGCTAAGCATCAATTTAATCTAACTATGAGTGATACTGAAGCTGCTATAAGAAGTTTTAGTTTTGTTATAGGAGCAAATGAAGCATGGGTACATGGAGCTATACGTAATGATATACATTGGTGGGAATATACTGATGAATCTGATATACAACAAGTTTTAAGGATAGGTAGTGAATATAACTACTTCGTAAACTTTGGTTTATCTACTCAAGATGTTGGCAGATTTAATTGGAATGGTTTTGGTAACCTATGGGGAAAATTTAAATATTGGTCACAGCAAAAATTCGGTAAAGATATGAGGCGTTGGGAATTTGCCTATAGAAGTCTTAAAAGTAATCAGAAGGTTCAAAACCAGAATTTCGATGGAGTAGCTGTTGCAAAATTATTAGGTTATTTATTTGACCCTAGGATTAGTAGTAATAAAGCAGCTGCAAAAAGAGCTGCATTGCCTCAAGTTCAAGCATTTAGAGTTTGGTTTTGGACACAGGGTTTATCTACAATGATGTGGGATATTTTTATAAGAGGACCTTTTAGAATACCTATCCTAACAAGATGGGCTTATGGTAAGATGGGTATGGGACAGATTAGAAACTTTGGTTCAGACATGCTATCTTGGGTATTTTTACTACCTACTATTTTTATTAGAGGTATGATGTTAGATGATGAACCTATAGAGGATGGAGAATTACAAAAATATTTTATTTATTATATGAGAAAATTACATTTAGGATACTTACCTATGATGGGATTTGATATGATGCTATCTATGATATCTTGGCTTCATGGTAATATGAAAACTGCTTTAGATAAATTCCCTATTCCATTACCTCCACCTATTGAACGAGAATTAAAGCAACTTCTACAAGAGGTTACTGATGCAGAAGATTTGTTTTAAATATTCTTGAATACCATTCTTAGAAAAAAATAACTACAGAGTAACAGCCCCCCTATTGGAGGGCATATTACCATTGCAGTTACCATACATAGTATGGGGATTAAGCTTCGTATTTTAAGCTCAATTTTCTTGTTTTAATCAATACCATATTTACACGCATTTGTTCACTAGGAGCTAAATCTTCGTATTGCTCTTTAGAGAATACAGATTCTATATAAGCATTGCATGCTGATAATGCAGCTTCTGCAAATATGTCTATTTTATCTTTTTCCATTTGATTCCCTTATAAGGTTTAGAAACGCATCCATGTCTATAGCTGCGTAGGTTTTACTTCTGTTTCTTTTAAATACTAATACAGGGGTTCTGCCGTCAGCATTCCCTTCCGCCTGAGTTAATGATTCCCATATATTCAGTCGTTCTTGATTCTTACATTCAAAACTATAGGGGATTAAGTCTTGTGCTGCAGGAGATAACTTAATATCTTCTCCAGACTCACCCATTACAGCTCCTTTTATATCTCCATCTCTAAGAGAAGGGAAACAATCATACAGCTTATCTCTTAAATAATTCTGTAGCCTTCTTCCCTTGCCTTTTGCTGAGGAAGCTTTCATTTTTTTCTCCATGTCGTTTTAGTAGGAAGTCTTTGATAGCATTTTTCTTTTGATTCCTAACAAAATTTAATACTTCTTCAACGACATATTCAAGGTCTTTTGAATTAGTAGCAAATAAAACTATATTTTCTACTTGTTCTCTCAGACTCATGTTTTTAGACATTATCATAGTCTCCAGTTATTATAGGTACCTTATCTTTCACTAGGCGTTTATAGCCTAAGTCTTTAGCGTTCAATGCATACTTTTTAATGTCAGATTTAATGTGCTCAGAGAGGTCTTCTAAGGCCTCATCATTCATTTGTATGCCTAATTTTATGAACTGCTTTTTAATATAAGCCTTAGAAAGTAACATATCAAAGCCCTAATCTTTGCTTTATTCTTTCAAAGATGCTATTATTTGAGTCTATCTTTGCATCCATTGCAAGCGTTTTATTAGTCATATCTTCCATTTGAGCATGTACAGCAATCATCTTTTCAGTTAGCTCTCTTATTTTTTCTTCATCTTCCTTAAGTCTAGTTAATACTCTATCAGCTTCAAGACATTTATCTTTTTTACTGCTAGAATTCTTCTTTTCAGCCATTATAGCTCCTTTTATTTATATTATAATTTAATACATATCGCTATTTATCTTCCAGATAATTAATATCTCCTCAGGTATCACCATATCCACAGTTAGAACATGCTATATTGCATTCCTCTATAGGTATGGGAGTTCTGCAGCTAAGACACTTTCCAAACTTCTTATATTGATAATCTCTAAGCTTCTTTATGTTGTTCATCTTGCCTTTTTGCTTCTTTCTGGGTACAATGCTTCGCAAATCCATCTTTATCTCCTTTATAGTCTATATATTCTACAACCATAGTACCTATGCTATTGGCTATCTGACCTAATTGACCTATCTCTCTATATATAATAGATTGGTTTTGAGCAATCTCTTTATTAGTTATTTTCTTGCTTTTACTTTTCATTTTTTCTCCATTAGTTTTTCCATATGTTTTTTTCCACTTTCTCTTTTCGTGCATTTTTTACATACATATAGAGTTTTTTTTGTTATTAATCCTTCCCATAAGAACATATTCTTTGATTGTTTTTTACACATTTCACAATTAAATATATTCTTACCTATATAGTCCCTTATCATCTTGGTCTGTTCATACCATAAACTCCTCTAAGGTAATCTCTTATCCACCAGCATCTCTTAGGAAAAGATTCTATGACTTCTTTTTGCCTTATATATGTTGATTTATTATCAATATATGCTCTATAAGGGTTATTTTTACTAGGGTCATTCTGTCTTTTCATCTAATCTCCTTTCTATTTCTTTTATTTTATCACTCAGGTAATTAATGCATTGTATTATATTTTCTTTAAAATCTCTATCCCTACCTAGCTTATCTACACAAGGATTTAGATTCTGCATACTTTCATATAAATCTCTTTCGTTCATGTTTCTCCTTATTATAAGACTAGGGGAGAATTAACTCCCCCCATCTTATCTTGTCCCTAGCGTTCCTCCTACGCTATTGCACCAAGCAATTGGTCTGTTATATATGCATTATGCGTGAAAGAAGCTGTAGTTGGTTTCTTTTCATGCCAGAGGATATCAGTACATGCATTATAAAATGTCCAGTAACTATTATTACTTTCTTGTATTGCAGTATCTTGGTGTTTCCTTAAATACTGGTCTACTATCTTACCCCAGGTTGTTACTGGTATAGCTGGTAGATTCTTACGAATCATTGATAGCTTATCTAGATTAAACTCCATCTCGTTCATCTTTCTAAACTTATTCATAATTACTTCTACCTGCTCTTCGCTATTATTTATTATATTAGCAGCCTTTATTATTTCTTCTTGATAGTCTTCACTAGTATTATCATGCTTAAATCTATAGCTACTAAAGAAATCTTTAGTCACCATACCATTAGTGCATACTAGTCTTACCAAGAATAATCTAAATGATAAAGCCGTACTACCATCATAACTATTCCAGAAACCCATACCAAGAGCTACATCATCATCTTTAGCGACTTCTGACTTTTGACTCTTACATATTCTAGCATTGAAATATCTTCTTCCATCAAAGAATGTTCTCAATGGTTCCCATTCTAAGTTAGATTCAGCAGCTATTTCATCTGCTAATAGTTTTACTTCTTGATTAGGTATGAGTAGATACTTATTACCTACTACTCCTACTTCATCCCATTTAGGCAATTCGCCTTCCTTTACTTTTTCCATTTGTACAGAAAATGCAGAGGATTGTATCCCGTTATAATCTAACGGGACTTTTCTTATTGGTGCATATGCGTCCATTATGTTTCTCCTTATTTGTTAGCAGCTACTATTTGGAGATTATTTAGTTTAAGTAAAACATCTAAATTACCTCTTTCTCTATTAGCTTCAGTTTTAATAACCATATTCTTTACTAGACCTTGGTCATCCTTTGATGTAGTAAGTGACAAAATCTTACTAGCATTATATGCAATTCTAAATGAGCCTCTCACAGAAGATATATTCATACCTTCATGGAAAGCTTGTTTAGTAATCTCGGATATAGTAAATACTATTATGTTATTCTTTATAGCTAGTTCAGTTAATGCTCCAGCTATCTCTTCCATCTTCATATTAAGGTCTCTGTTCTTAGACAGCATTAAACCCATATGGTCAATGATTACTACTTCTGGTTTAACAGGTAACATATTAATCCTCTTCTCTAATTCATGAGGATAACATGGTCTGTAATCAGTGTATAGCCATTTAAACTTCTCAGCCATACCACCAGTAGCATTTCTTTGGTAATATTCTTTTAATTGAATATCGTCCCAACCATTCTCTATTTGAATGAATCTAGACCACATCTGTCTTGGAGACATCTCCATCTCTAGAAAGTATGTAGGCTTTTTAAATGTATTTACCCAGTTCATTAAGAGCATAGTTTTCATTGTTTTAGGTGGAGCTTGGACTACTACTAATTCTCCTGGATATATAGGAAACTCTTTACCATATAATTTACCTATATCCATAGGAACTGTATCTCCTTTAAGCCAGCTGATTAGGTTACTTTCCATATCAGTAGGACTCATAAGGCCTTGAGCTTTCTTAGCAGTATATAATGTGCAAGTATCTTTACAATGCTTATCCATTATAGGGTCCATACATCCATAACGATAACCTTTACCATTATGTCCTTTATAACAATCTCTTACTATTCTAGTCATTTCATCTTCAGTAAAAGGATGGTCATCAGAGTTTACTCTCTGTCTCCAGTCTTCCATTATTAGCTTAACTGTATGTTCAGGATATCTCCATCTAAACCATGCAGCTAAACGTAATGCTATTGCATGTCTACTTCCATAAGCAGACCCACTTAGCATCTTTTGAATACAGGGATAAAGCATTTGGTCTGGCTCAGCTCCCATCTCTGTTTGGAATGTTACTGTCTGTTTCTTAACTTCTCTCTCCAATATATTGAATACTGGTTCGCACTCTAGCACTGGAACATCTATTTTCCTTGGTTTACTAGCTGTAGCTTTAATCCATAGCTCATCAGCATTATCCATCTCGTCATGTGTTATATAGATTTTCCATAATCTTGATTTAGAATTAAGAGTATTGTTAAGTCTTATTATCCTAGTCTTATCACTAACAGAAGAGTCTGCATATTTATATATACCTCTCTTAGTTAGTTCATCTTTTACCTTAAGATGCAAATCAACAGAAGGCTTCCATTTAAATGCACTATTAGGTATTCCTAGGTGAAATCCTCTACCACTAAAGTATATATTATAAGGTACTTTAATCATATTAAGTAATTTCATTAATAGTAAGGTCTTATCTCTTGCTTCTTTTATGCTTGTGCCATCAACGTCTAGGATGAACTCTTTAGGGAGATATATCTTACCAGTATAACCAGCAAGTGTTTTCTCCGTTTCAAAGTATTCCTTAACATCTTCGTCATATTCATATAAGGATAGAAAAGTATCTTTAGCAGTAAACTGCCATTTTATAGACTGATTAGCTTCAAAGAAATGGTGTCGATTGGACAAACCGAAAGCAAATTCTCTTATCATAGTTTTCTCCTTAGTTATTAGAGAGACTTAACGCCTAGTAGGCCATGTCACCCCGTCACGGGACTCGCACAACTAGAATTCTGTTTCTTTTTGACATGAGTAGGCCTCTTTGCACATGTCTGACGAAATCGCCTCATTAAGTCTCTCTTATTATGTACTGATTAGTAAGCAGCAGTTTCCGACGCTGTAGCCTCACTATTCACCGTGGTTTCGGATGCTTTCGCATCACGTTTTGCTTTATAAGCTTCAGCAGAAGTCTTAATCTTTAAGATTGTTTCTTCTGTGAAGTTATCTATTATATTCTCGAAAGGTGCTGCAGGTGCAGTTTTCTGAAATACTTCAGTATAGCCATTATCTTTTTTAAAGAATAATGCTTGAAGTTTCTTACCTTTTAGTCCAGCAGGAGAATCATCTAAATTAGCTGATAGTTGCCCATCAGTAGATAACTCTTCTAATATATCAGGATTACTATACCTTACCATATTAGCGATACTAAACTCTTCACCTTCTTGGTTTCTTGCTTCCCAGACTCTACATTTAAGTGATTCTGGATATCCATCAAAGTGTAAATCAATATATCTTGAGTCGTTATAATCACCGACTACAGCATTATCGATTGTTACTTCATGCCATCCTTCACTAAACCCAGTCTCTGAGCTTTTCTTTACTACGATTCCCATAGTGTTCTCCTATCCTTTTACAGTACGATTGCCATCATCATCTAACTGAGCCAATCCTACCATTGCTGTTAATCCGTATCTTCTACCATATGTACAAGCAGAACCTATCTCTTGTGCATCTTTCTTATTGGTAAGAGGTATTCTTATTTCACTCTTAAGCCATTGGCCTGATTCATGTAATAATAAGGTTGTTATATAATAACCAGTTGTATTACAGAATCTATTACCTTGACTTATAGCTAGGCCATTTTTACTTAATGCAGGTAAACAAGCATTTAAACAATCACTTATATCTGCATAACTACTTTTATAAAATGGATTAGTTTTACCTTTTGCAACACCACCCATAATACCTTGAGCTTTTGCTAAAGCACCAGCTAATTTGCTAATGTCTTTAGACATATCACTAGAGGTTTGTTCAATAGGTAGTTCTTCCTGTATTTCCACAGGGACATCTTCATCTTTCATACTTTCTCCTTTTGATAGCGTTATAATTTACGATTTCTCAACGAATAATGCGAGAAAATCATTGAACTTTTTCATTTAATGTATATCTACCATGCTTAGACTTACCTTCAAGCTTTGTAGTTATATCATATCCACCTTTATGTTTAAGGTCGTGAATTATAGCACTAAGTCTATATGCATTGAATAAATCAATTGCATCTTTTTGAGTTATTGAGCCATATGTTTTCATATATAGCAAAACTTTTTCTTTTTTACTCATTGCTTTCATTTTTTACCTCATCTTTTTCTACAAGTTCATGCTTTACATTTTCTATTATATTACGTAACTCATCAGCATTATAATCAATATCATCTAAACAACCTCTAGCACTTAATGCAGCTTCTTCAGCATCAATACAGTAATCTTGAGCTCTACTTAAATCATTACATATATCATCTGCATATTCAAACATTCTATCTAAATCAAATTTAGGTTTTAGTTTAGCACCTTCTCTTAATTTAGCAATGTCATCTTTAACAGTATTATTAGTTGATTTCATTAGCTCAACAACAGATTTTAGTTGTTCTTCATTATTTACTATTTGTAGTAGCGTTTCAGCTACTTCTTTCAGATTAATCATCGGTTTTCTCCTGTTTTTATTGTTTATTAATTTAATAAGCTTTTTTCTCACTCTATGGTAGTGCCTCAAGGCTTTATCACTCCTAACAGTAATTTAATACTGCAGACTCGCTTTCGCTTCTTTTAGAGGTTCCTGGAATAAACTTAGGCTAACTTCTCAGGACTGCCATAGCTATAGTTAGCTACTTAATTGTTAAAACACTGGTAATACTTCTGATTTAGTAAACTTTTCACCTGGAAAATGCTTACTCTCTACTAGTTCTTTTGGGTTTAACCATAATAATACTCCACCATCATTACCTTCATCATCACATTGTGGAATTAGTATTGTTCCGTCATCCAACATAAGCTTTACTGGTCTTTTATTCCAACCAAAGTTTTCATCAGCTTCTTCTTCACCCATCCATTTAATAGATACTATCTTTCTACCTAACAATATTTTGTTAGCTGTATTTTCCCACCTAGTATTTAGTTCTTTCTCAGTCATTTTATCTCCTATCCTATTAGTTTAACATTAGTGCCTTCTAATATCTTAGACACACCATGCATTAGTTCGCTTTCTTCAGATAATCCATACAAGAAATCAATAGCTTCATCTCTTTTAGATTCTAGTTTAGATATCTCTTTAGATATGGAACCCTTATTATGTTTAGAGCAAGTAATATTACAAAACTCTTTAAACTTTCTTTCAAAAGCATCGTATGCATCACCTTTCCATACATGTACACTAGAAAATTGGTCAACATGTCCATTGTCTTGCAATATTTTATGTATTTCTTCAGCTGTAGCTATTAGTCTTGGAGTGATTTCATCTTTCTGAGCTTCAAGTTCTTTTAATGCTTCTAAATCTTTAAGAACATCTATCTGCTCACAATATTCTACAAATTTAGACTCAGCTTCTTTAGTAACTTTAGATGCATTCTGCTGCCTTAAGTCGCCAATTACACTATTCATTTTAGTTGTTATTCTATTTACAAAGTGTTTTCTTTGTGCTTCACTTACCTTTGCCATGTTAGGCTCCTTTTTTTATTAATTAAACAAATAATCCATTAGTTCTTCATCCCCTGATACTGAGAAATGACAATAATTACATAATAATCCTTTTTCACCATCTGGTGTAGCATGACCATCAGAGAATTCTACCTCTTCCATATCATTTTCACATTTAGGACATTCATAATTCATTGTCTACCTCCTTAGAGATTCTTTCTGCATCAGGACCATAATATGTCATGATATATGGCCAGCAAGTTGTTTGATTCCTAGTAATTCTTTTAGAATCTTTCATAAACTTGCTCCAGCTATAGTATTTTTTAATCTGTCTCTTCACCCTCATATTTATCCTCCAAATCGCTATAATTAGCTACTACAACCATATAAGTTTCCTTATCAAGTCCACTAGCTCTCATTGCTTCAGGTGAAAACATATTATAAAGTCCACTATCTTGAACAGTTTTATATGCATTCCAATCTTTTTTAGTTATATCGTTGCCACCCTTTTTCATAGTCATGCTTTTAATCTCCTTATTTCTATGTATCTTGCTATTAAATATATAACTGCTATTTTGAATCCTATATTCGTTATAGCCTCTATTATATATATTAGTTCATATGTAAAATCATTCATTGTATTCTCCTTAGTTAAAAGGGAGAGCTAATCAATAGGCAAAGAGTAGCATAAACCTACCTTTATACTTCACAATATAAAGACTCTCCCTAATTTGATTAGTTGACCTCGAAACCACCTGACTCAACGCAGAATTTAGCAAATTCTTTTACATTATCTACATCAAATGGATAGCTTGCTTGCCAATTCTCTCTTTCCCCAGTTTTATCACAAGATTTACAATCTTTCTTTTTATTATGACCACGATTATTACCGTCACATCTAAAACAAGGTTCTTTAGGTAATCCTGCAGTTTCTTTATCATAGCCATCTTTCCACTCTTGAGTGCTACCGTCTAATACAAGAGCATGCAACCTTATTCCAATACGAAGAGCTTTATCTGCATTTATTTTGTATCCAGAATTATCGTGACAACCATCCATATCTTCTTGGCTTAATATATCATCACATACTTGAGATACATAGTGCCATAATGGTCTCCACCACCAGCAGTTGTTACGAAAGTAATTACCAGGATTCACATTTTCAAACTCTCTTTGCTCTTCCCAATATTTACTCTTTAGGTCTTTATCTGCATCAAGAGCTTTCCATTTATCTTCAAACTCCATAGAAGCATATTTCATATATACTTTAAACTTATCAGTATCTACTTCATTATGTTTAGGGTTTAACCCGTATACATCCATTCCCATTAGACTTCTCCTCTCTTTTTATAGTCTTCATACATATCTTCTAATTCTTCTGATGTATAAAGAGGTTTATTACCACTCTCAACAACAGATGGTACTGAACAATTACTTAAGTAATCAGTTAATATCCATAATATATGTTGACTTCTAGCTCTAAAGTTTAGCTTTGCATTCTCTGATAATGCAATACTCATAGCTTTAGGCATCTTCATACCTATAAATATATCATCATTAGGAACTACTTTTGGTCTTCCCACTTTGCCACTCATAGATTTTCTCCTTTATTTTATCAAATTGAACATACACAAAATATCTTTTATCTTTTCTTACTTGCAGTACATACTCTAGGGCTTCAATCCATCCTTGATTTATATACATATCAGGTTCTCCATCCCAAAGTTCATTCTGTTCTCTAGATAATTGACATTCATTTAAAGCATGTTTTATAGCATTACCTTCTATCACATCTCCTCCTTAATTAATGAGAGAGAAAGCCTGAACGATACTTGGACTTACAACTCTCTCATATTTATTATCTTATTTCTTGGTCACTAACTTCAGTAACAAACTCTATAGTCCAAGATGCAGCGTTATTCTCATCAGGTTCTACACCGATAGCTACAATCTTAACACCAAACTTAGCTTCTACCTCTTCAATGTCTAAAGCTATCTTACTACGATAGTGCAACCCTCCACGGGCAGCTCCATCAAATCCATCTAGCCAAAACACTCTTTTCTTAAACTTAGGCGGCTCGCTCATATTCTTTACTCCCTTTATTGATTATTTTGTTTAAATAACTATTAAAACCCATAGGATATATTTCAATGGGAACACTCTTAATTGCTTCTATATCTTCAGGTCTTATACGTGGTCCTTTACTTAAATTCTCAAAAGCTGTAATCAATCTTAAATTTAAATGATGATTTGCTTTTGCAAACTCACTCGGAATGGTTAAGTCATATAAGCTTTTAGGTACAATATGGTCTATATGGTGAGTATCAAGTACTTCTTTAATTGATTTATAACCAAGCTCTTTCATTATATCTATTGCTTGAGTTTCTAAGTGCTTCACAGCCTTAACTATATCTACTCCATCTTTAAACTTAGTTACCATTTCTTGGTCCAACATCTGTCTTGAAATAGTTCTAGTTAGATTTCTCACTCTTACGATTAAAGGATTACGTTGAACATAATCTTTAGCCCATTGCCTACATTTTTCAGGATTCTTTGTTCGATATTCTATTTGCCTAGCTCTGTTATATTCATCTTTTTCTTCTTGTGTTTTACGAGGTATTAAATTTTCTGGACTTTTCTTTCCTCCAGGTCTATCAAGATGTTCATCTTCCCATTTAGTTTTGTTAACAAATCTTCTTATAGGGTTATGATACTTATTCTTTATATAATTAGGTACATCATCAATCGTATAAAGCTTATGATTATATCTTATAGGCGTTTCTTGTGCTTGTGCATATATTCTTTTACATTCTCTAGAGCAAGGTTTTTTACTTTTATTCCTGTAGCGATGATAAATAACCTGTAACTCATCACATACTTGACAAGGAATTAAATTAAACTTAATATACTCTTTTCTTTTCTTGGACTGTTTAGTAAATGTATAGCTTCCGTCCATATTATCTTTAATTGGATATTTAATATCATTTAAAAACATAATACTCCTTATTTATTGATTAATTAATAATTGAGGACATCCCCAAACCAATCGTTGGCCTAGACCGCTATTGCGATATGATGATACTGGTCCTCAATTATTTAATATGAATTGGCATCTGGGCCAATACATAATACTAAATGTGGTTTAAAAACACCACAAATACTAACTCTAAACCTGATAACAATACCATGATACCAAGGCTTATTATAGGTACAATTATGTAGATGAAACTTAAACTCTACAAGACCATTAAATAGTCTTATAAAACACCATCTATTCTCCCAAGTACTCATATGTTTAGGGCCAAAGAATGTTTCTTTAAGCCTTAAATGGCTGAAGTCCCAACTTATGATACATCTCACATATCTAACAAATATTCTTCTCATTTACATACTCCTTGATTATTTCGGGGACAGATTGACTGCCCCCAATTGATACATTAATTATATGATATGTCTTGAATATCACAATCCATACGATGACTAGCTCTTTCTTCAAGCCATAAAGCACCATCCTGTGCATCCTCTACAAGATTGGCTGTCTCAAGAAACTTAATATAAGACTTAAGCTGCTCACATCTTTTACGATGCCTAGCTCTAGCTATGTCTAATACAACTACGATACCACTAATGATACCAACACATAATAAGAATATAATTATTCCCATGATTACTTACTCCTTTATTTGTTTGATTGAATTGTTTGGGACTTGTGGCTCGTCACTCTATAGCCTTGAAGCAGAGCTACTGCTTGGACACATCAGTCCCTTGGTACACCAACCCATATAAACTCCTTGCTTGGGTTTGTTTAAGTCTAAATTGTTTGATACACGTTTATATATATAATACAGGGTGTGACGCGGATAATACTAGCTTATGGGGAAGCAGAAGGAATGAGGACTGCCAAGCACCCTGTATTTATACATTTAGATAACATAAGGCTCTTTGGATGTATGTTTCAACACCCAAAGCCTAATGAAAGAAGACTATATACTTGCTCTTGCCTGCATATACTCATCAGAAGTAACAGGACTTTGTAGACCCTTGAACTCTTCTGTTGATACTAACTCTTCATTGATGATATTGTCCAACCCACCATCATAGGTAACTCTAATATAGCAAGACCCAAAGCCTGCTTGGTTCAAAGCATTGAACATGTCGCTGTTCATATCCCAATACCATTTCGCATAATCTATACCTGCTGATTTCTGCGTCATATCTACATCATTGATTTTGCAAGTAGTAGTAGTATTGATTTCAGTACCAAGTACATTCATCTTCCTACCTTGAGAAGTAGTATGAGCATAGCACTGCTTTGGCTCTAACTTGATTTCCCCATCTACTGCAACTTTCTTGTTCCATTGAATTAATTTCAAAGAAACTGGTAAGTATATTTCTTCTTGCATGTTTGTAACTCCCTCTATATATATTATTGTTTGATAACTGCTAGGATAAAACTTTTCACAATTGAAATCAGAAATAACGGAAATCAATATACGGAAAAGTGATATCAAGGGGACACCTTTATAAATACTAGAGCTCCACTAAAATGCTATATTTTTCAAAACTAACCCTTGCATTGTGACCCCCCTCACATTTATATTATAGCCTTACAGGAAGCATCTTTTAAGTTATCACCCAGCTAGTACCCCTGAAATGGTTCTGCTAAATGGGTTAGACGTTGGTTTTACCCTCCATATAGGATAAAGGGTTTTTCGCCTACAGCTTCCGAAACTGGTTTTAGTATAAGTATGAGTATGGGTCGAATTGACCTAGTGTGGATAAGAGGAGGATGAGATTGAGATGTCGATAAGACTAATTAAGCCTGCTTTACCGAAGCTCTAGTGATAAAGGGAACTGGCTTTTAACGAAATCTAAAATTGAAGACAGATTATACGCTCTCAGGGGATTAGTACGTTCATTTTTTTAAAATATTCTATTTGTAAATAGTAACGCATTAATATATATTAGGATATGTCAAAACCTAAAAATAAAGATAAAACATTATACACATATAAGTTAGAAATATGCTATGATTCT
>TARA_R110000824_G_scaffold29055_1_pt1 | contig 22989 bp, 8 predicted proteins | sample TARA_R110000824 | Tara Oceans TARA_R110000824 (sample SAMEA4397747) | marine metagenome | biome: Polar Biome; feature: [MES] marine water layer (ENVO:01000295) within the mesopelagic zone...; material: water (ENVO:00002006), including particulate matter (ENVO:01000060) such as......
GTGGAGGGTTTTTCATAGCTGTTGGAATTAGTTATAAATTTTAAAATCAAATAATATGTGCGGACTATGTTTAGGCGGTATTTGCGAATACTGTAACATTTAAATAAAAATAATACCAAATAAAAAGGGGACCTCGTTATGAGATCCCCTTTTTTGGTTACAGGAACTTTGGGTATGGTGCCCATTTTTTTTTGTTCCTTAAAGTATTACAGGGTATTTTATAGGTCCTTTTCTTTTTGGTTTAGAACTTTTTTTACTAGGTTTTCCTTTTATTTGCCACTCCGGCCAACCAGCCATCATAGCTACAGACTGCCACCATTCTGTTTCTTCGTCAAGAGCCGCATCAATATTTTTCATTTTAAGTAATAGCCTGTCAAGAGGAACGTTAGTTACAGCTGACACTACTTTAGTAGCGGCATCGTACCCTGGATTATCTAATCCAAAATCTTCCATAGCTTTTTTTCTACGCTTCTTACTATCCATCTGCCAAGCTGCTGCTCTAAGTCTAGATATTTTAGAACTTATAGGTGGGGAAAATTGAAGCAACTTATATATAGAGTCTGTGTACTCAGGTCTTTTTCTACCTGATCTTTGGTAAATATCTAACAAGAAGTTTTTCATTACTGCTACAGCAGCTCCTCCCATTCCCATTCCTCTTAATATAGAATCAGCCATGCCATTAGCAACGCCTATAGCTTTCTTTGTTTCCGCTTCATCGTCATCTTCGCTATTGAATCCTAAAGCAAAAACAGCTTGTTGTAAAGCGTTGAATATCAAGTTTTGAACTACGCCATAATATATTATCTTACTAACGTTTGTTTTAGCATCACCCCTACCATTAGCTAGATCTTGAAAAGCTCTTTTTTGCATACGAGCATATTGCATAGGAGTGTTAGCATAAGCTAATATTAAACGACCAGCATCACTAGATTGTTGTTGAGATATTCTCATAGGATCAGAAGACTGCTGAGACTCTTCAGCTTTTTCTCTAAATTCTAACATAGCTTGCTCTTTAGCTTCAGCTTCTGTTTTGCCTTCGTTTTTCATAAGATCAATAATTCTATTTCTATAAAACGTGGCGCCTCCAGTAGCTATAGCAAAACTATCAGCAAATTGAGTAGGTGCATAACCTTTTTGTAATATATAAGCTATAGCAGCTTGAGCTTTATTACCGCTAGTATTAGCAGCGTTTGCTATTTCATTTTCAGATATATTAATTCTTAAACCATTACGTCTATCAACTAAGAAATCTGAATTCATTAAAAACTTAAAATCTTTCCAATACTGAGATTGATTAGCAAAAGCTTTACCTGCTTTTATAGGATTATTAAAATTCCAGTTTATAAAGTTTACGCTAGATATAGTTTGTAACACAGCAGATCTAATATTTAAAAACATAACAACACCGTTAGCATTGTTTATATAGTCAAGTATTCTATTGCTTAATCTATTTCCAGTAGCTAATCTGTTTTTGCCTTGCTTCATTCTTTCAAGAACATTCTTTAAAGACTCTACATATTTAGTTCCAAATGCAGCCTCTAACTTGTTAATGTTTTCTTGAGAAAATATAATGTCTACATTGCTCTGCCATTCTTCTAAGTATTTACGTCTAACATTTTTATTTACTCCGTCTATTAAGTCTGTAGTTATAGTACCTGCTAACCAACCTTCACTTGGCGATACATATCCAAAGTTTTTATTAAGCTTGATTATCTGATCTCCAAATTCTTTTAGATTAGGTTTAGACTCTATAATGTCTAAAAGCTCCTTAGTATCAGCCTTAGACAATCCTGGGATAGGCATACCCTGTTTGTTCCATATATAAACTCTAACAGCCTGCTCATTACTAAATCCAGATTCATTTGTTTCTTTTAAATCTTTAGGTACATCAAGATCTTCTTTGAGCTTTTTAAAATCCTCCATCATGTTTTTTCTAAACGTAGATAAATTATTTTGAGCTCTAGTATAAGGATCCATTAATCTATTTTTAAACCAAGCCATAGCCGAGTCGCCTTTCTTGCCTTTAGGTAATATAGGATATATAAGTCCTAAAAAATCTTCAGCTGAATAAGGTATGAAAAATTTAAACTTACCTTTTTTAGCTCCTACAATTTTACCTTTAGACTCTGAATATCTAGCTTGAGATCTAATACCTGTAGCTTCTTGAACTATATCGTTAAAGTCTTTATTTATATCTTGTTCTAAACTCATTTTAGCTTGTTGAACTTTAGATTTAACATCTAATACAGACATAGCGTCTCTTACTGCTTTAACATTTTGATAAGCATCATCAGCAAAGTAAAAGTCATTATAACCTTCAGCAGCTTTTTCTACAACCCACTTAGCTTTAGCAGCACCAGTAGAGTTACCTAACCCTGTTATATTAGATAAAGGTATATTTAAGCCTACACTATCTAAAAAATCTTTAATAGGTCCTTGAGATTCAGGAGCTCTGGCTGTCAATACAAACACATCTTCTGTCCCTCTAGCTGCTTGTATTTTTTTAGCTATATCTAATAGTGGACCAGGCTTACCATCTCTAACTATATTAAAGTCTGTAAAATCAAAATTGTAACCATCAGCAAGCATTTGAGCTCCGTTGTTAGCAAACTCTTCTGCACTCATCTCTACTCTTTCTCCACTTTTTATTGCGAAAACCTTACTATTACTTCTAGCCAATGTATCATCAAAATCAAATATTCTAATCTTTTTAACAGGTGCGTTTAATTTTCTAGCATTATTAAGAGCTGCATCAACTGTGGCTGCATAATTTATAATATCTTCATTAGTCTCCATAGACATTTTAACCACATCATTGCTTAAATCTTGTTCATTAGAAGCTTTAGCTTGTTGTATGCTATTCCATAACTTAGCAGGACCAACTGATTCTTTTACTATTTTACCTGTTTGTATATTAAATAATTCTGTAACTTCGCCACCAATAGTAAATTCATTAAACCACCTAGTAAGTGGATTATCGCCATATTGATAAGTAAAAGGCATAGTGTCTTGAAAAAACCTACCAAAATTATCATTAAAACCTTTTGTTATAATACCTACTTGATAACTCTCTTTTAGTTTATTTAAAGTAACATCTTTATTATTATTAAATATTACGTCAGCTATTAATAAATTCATTTTAGATGAAGGTATACCATGCTCGTACTCAAATAATTTTTTGATATTTTTGTTATTAAAACCTTTAGTGTCTATATTAGTTGGTACATAAGTTAATCTACCAGCAGCTCTCATAGGGCCTTTCATATTATCGTTAAAACTTTTCATTAGCATAGCTGCGTTTTTCACAGTTGCATTAGAATTTTTGTCATCTAACATTTGTTTTACAGTCTTGTAATATGTTGTAATAAAATTCCAAGCTCTATCAGAATATTCATTTCTACCATCTATGTCTTGCTGAGACATGTTATTAGTAACCATATCCATAGTTGTCTCTTGTGGATATTTTTTAGGGCCTATAACTTCTCTAGTAACACCATCAACTTCTAGAGTCCAGGTAGTAACACCATCTTTTGTTTTAGACTTGTAACTAGTAATACCAAAATTAGCTTCTAAAAGTTCTTTATTAAAAACTTCAACGTGTCCACCAGATACCCTATACTTGCCGTTGTCTCGTTTTTTAATTTCACCAAGTTTGTATTTAGAATTATTTATAGCTTCTTGAGCCTGCTTTTTAGTGTCATAATCTCCAGCAGCTTCGTTACCATAAATCATTTTTCTATCTAAACCACCATCTTCAAAACCACCTTTAAACAATATAAAATCAATAGCTAAATCTAGTTTAGTTTTACCTTGATCTTTATAAAAATTAATTAGTTGCGGTATAGATACGTTTATAAAAGCTTTTTGGCTTTGTCTACCGTTAGCAGTATATAAGTTACCAATGTTAACACTTTTTCCATCTTTATCTTTTAAATTCCAAAAAGCATTTAAAGAAGCGTTTTCATCAGCATTCAAACTACCATCAATGTATTTTTTTAAAGGAAAATTAGTTATACTTTTATATTCTGCTATTTGTTTTCCAAACTTATTAATAAGTGGGCTATATAAATTTACTAATTTAGTGATCTCTGGTTTACTTAATTTATCATTGTATAAACTTTCCACAATATTTCTAACTTGGCCTTTAGTCTTTTTAATATCTTTAGCAAAACCTACATTATATCCTGTATCAAGCAATAGCTTGATCAACCTATCCTTTTCATCCATATATATTCCAAAGTTATTAGCTGTTGGATTTTTAATTTCAGAAAATTGTCTTTCTACTTCTAAAGATAATTTAGACTGCACGCCTCTGTCTATAGCAGAAGCCATTACCTGTATAACATCATCAGCTACTAGATAATTTAACTCAGGGTTTCTATTAGTAATTTTATCTATAGTATCCTGTTCTGTCATTACCTGCATAGTGCCATCAAAACCGTATGTCTTAGCTAAGTTTTTAATTAACGCTTCGTCTCTACCTCTTTTCTTAAAAAAGTCTACAAATTCTTTTGGACTAGGATCTAGTCTTGTGTAGAGATTTGGACCAGACTTTGGATTAGAATAAACTAATCTACCAGTTCCTTCATAAGAAGGTATTTCATTTACGTTTAAGTTTGTTTTATCTAGTCTAGTGAATATTTTATCTTTTGATAATCTCTCCATAGCTACTAAATCAGCTATAGAAAGTTTATTTACTACAGCATCTTTAAGTTCTAATAATCTTTCGTCACTCTTGCCTAACGATTCTTTTATATTATCATAAAGTATAGACTCATACTGAGCAGCTATATTATTTCTAAAATCTTTTATTATTCTTGTATAATCTAATTCAGCTTGTTGAAAATCTTTTCTACTTATTGAGTCTTTGTTTTTTAATATAGCTCTAACTTCTTTTAAATTAACCACAACATCTGGTTGTCCTTTTTTCTTTCTAGTATATTCTAGCTTTGGTAATTTAGTACCTACCACTAATTCATTAGCTCTAAGTATAGCGTTATACATGTCAGAGCCTGGTAAAACACCGGACTGTCTAGTAAAATTTAATTCTTCTGGTATGTTAACTTCTTCTGCAGCAACTGGATCAAACTGTCTTCTGCCTTCTACTTGAGCATCTATCTCTATTGTTCTACCAGTTGGAGCATCACCAACTTTCATTTGTTTCCTTGCATCACCAGTTTTAAAAGGCAAGTAATTACCCATGTAAGCTGCAATAGGATTTTTAGTATCTAATTGCTTTTGAGGATCCATAGCTAGTAAATGGTTTAAAAAAGGACCTGATAAAGTTTGTTGAGCTAGTTCCATATCTCTACCAGCAACCTGTATAGCTTGTTCCATCCAGTCTTGAACTATATTTTTATATAGCTTTTGACCAACTGGAGTTAATTTACCTTCACTGTCTGTCATCATGCTTCTATACTCTTGTTTGCTTAACTCAGTTAAAGGAGTTGGCAATACTTTAACGGATATAATTTCACCATCACTATCTTTCTCTTCAAAAGAACCTTTATTAAATATATCTTTATACTTTATGTTTCTATCAGCTTGACTCAAAGGTTCAAGACTTAACTTAAAAACCTCATCAACTGTTTTATCAATTGATTTATTTAAAGTGTCAGCTTTAACTTTCTTTATAACATTAGAATCTTTAGCGTCTTCTATGTCTTGCTTTGATAAAGTTCCTGTTCTTAATTTTGCAGCTAAAGTTATTAAGAAACTAATAGCATCTGTTTGGCCTTTTAAATCTAATTCGTAACCTCCATTTTTTTTCATTACATCACCTGTAAGAAAACCAAATATAGTAGCAAGTTTTTTATTACTTGTTTTTTCAAAGTTAATGTTACCAGAATCAACTTGCTCTAAGAACTCCATAATAAATTCTTCATCACTACTATTAGTTGCTTTAGCACTCATGCTAGATAAAATTTCTGGATCAAACTTACTTAACCAGCTTCTAACTTCTTTAGCCATAGAAGAGAAATCAGCATTGTTATCTTCTAATATTTCAAAAAATACTTTATGACCAGGTTCATGTATGCTAGTAGAAGTTCTTCCGTTTTTAATTGCGTTTTGCATAAAAACATAAGATTTACCATCAATATTGTCTACACCATTTAGTCTGCCAGAGTCTATAGCTTCTATTAGAGATTTCTTTTCAGCAGCCAATTGCTCTTCGGTCATTGCTGAGTTACCTATTTGTTTGGCGTTTTTTATTAATTCTTTAGCTTCCTTATTAGTGTCTTTAACATCTACAACTACCCCATTACTACTACTAGCATCAGAAATTCTATTTAATATTTCATCTTGAACAAAAAGATCATACATCTCTGCGTTTATATCCTTAGATTCTGGTATAAAATCTGTTGATTGATTTCTTTTTATTCTTATGTTTTCAGTTGCTTGTGCTTCGTACTGCAAATACCTAGATTGATCTGACTCGTTACCAGTTCTTAGTAAAGCTAATTTATTTCCAAAAGTTTTTGAATTTCTATATATATCTCTAGCATGCTGAATATTATTAAAATCTTTATTTAAGTTTTGTAGTAGACGGGTTTTACCTTCTTTTAATAAATATGGATCGTTTAAAATTTCATCGGCTTGGTTTCTAAGTTCTTGTTGGCGAGATGTAGCTGAATTATACCTTCTAAATCCGTCTGGAGACATTGATTCGCTAGTTAAATTCATTATGCCATTTAGATTTGCATCGGCCTTTAGTTGTATTTTTCTTCTAGTATCTCTTAAAGCTTTTCTAGTTTCTGGTTTTAAATTATCTTTAGACAACAACTTGTTTATTTTAAGTATATCATCTTGCATTTTTTGATATTCAGCTAATTTTTTAGGATCTTGAAATTTAGCCATAGCCATACCATACATTACTGGAGCAACTGACATTCCCATACCAAACATAGCACCTGAAAAAGCCGCGTGTGCAACATTGTCCATTAAAGGATTTCCGTCAAGTATGTTTTGAGTCATTTGAGTTAAACTTTCACCGCCAGCTTCTAACATAGGATCTGCTACAAAAATTCTTTTCCACTCTTCTTTAAAAGTTTGTTTTATGCCGTCGTTTACATTTTTAAACAAGCCTCCACTAGCGTTTGTTTTAGCAGCATTTTTTATGTAATTCTGTCCTTTTTTCAATATAGCAACAGTAGTTAATCTTTCAAAAACAGCTTCTGATAGTCCATAACCCAAAGATACGCCAAACTTAGTAAGTTCATTTCTTTCTTCTCCTGATCTAAGATCTTGAACGTCCATGTCCATATACTTTTCACCCATAGCATACGCACCTATGACATAAGGTGAGTATGTACCACCTGAAGCAATTATGGTTGTTAATATTGGTATTTGTTGACCAATCTCTTGAGCCATAAATCTTCCAAATCTAAAACCACCATCTGTCAAATCAAAAGCTTTTTCAAAAGAAACATCTTTAGCATAGCTATCTCTAGCTTTCTCTTTCATTTCAGTAAAGTTTTCAGCTTTTTCATCTAAAAAATCACCTACAGCTCCTGATCCAGCGTTATTGTTAACATCTCCTGAAAATTCTTCTGTTAAATAAACGCCACCTTGAGCTATTTTACCTACACCATAAGCTAAACCAGCACCTATAGTTGCAAAACCACTAGAAACATTATAGGTAAATTTATTCCAAGTGTCATAATCTCTACGTAGCAAATCAAATTGAGAGTCTATATTTACTATGTTATCTGTTTCTTTACTTATTCTATCTTGCCTGTCTACTAGTCTTCCGTATTGATTTTGAATTCCTTTACTAGCATCTATATATTCTTGAAACTCTCTTTCTGAAACTATTTTGTTATTTGCAAGTTTAAACTGATTGTCACCTTCTTCTATTTCAAATGTATCACTGTCACTTTCGTATGTTTTTTCAAATTTATCAATTATTATTCTATTAGGGTTTTCAGCGCTTTCAAAAGCAGAAACCTCTATATCATTTAGTTTTTGTAAACCTGCTACTTTAACAAAGCTAGCGTCTTGTTCTTTAGCTTTGTAATATTTAAGTATAGCTTGTCTTTCTTCAGGAGCTTGCTCTAAAAAATCAGTCCATTTACCGTCTTGTAATGAAGTTATTTTTTCATTTTTTATTAAAATTCTAGCTGTTTCTTCTATCTCTTCTTCAGTCGGCGCAGGTAGTTGGTTGTCTTCTGACCTCTTAGAATTAGATAAAGAATTAGCTGCTTCTAATAATTTTTTAGCTTGAGATTTTTGTTCTCTATAAGGCTCTATAAAATCGTCTTGACCTAAAGCTAAGTAGTAATTTTCTCCTTCAATAGGTTTATACTCAAACAAATCTTCTGAATTTACAAATTCTTCTACGGTTGTTAATTCTTCTTCACTAGGTGATGTTACTTCATTAATTTTATTTAAATAAACTTCTACTTCTTGATCTCTTTTAGTATATTGAGAAGCATCATACCCATGATCATCTATAAAGTTTACTATAGCTTTTTTAGTTTCTAAAGCTTCTGTAGTTTTAAAACCATTTTTACCTCCTTGACCTCTTCTAATAAGCTGCTCTTCACCTGTTTTTTTATCTCTTATTAAAATTCCTGTTTCTAAGTCTTTATAAGAGTCAAAATCATCAGCTATATTGTACCCAGTAATACCTTGTATTCCTGAAAAAAATGGATTATCAGTTTTGTATTTTGTTTCAAACTCATAGTCTGGATAAGCTTCACTTAACGTTTTAGTTAACTCGCTGCCTGTTTGAGAAAAAGCTTCATCAGTTACTTTAACATCTTGAGATTTATTAGAAAACATCCAGTCATGTATAGTTGTGCCGTCGTCATTCTTACCTAATTTAGAATCTACTATTATTTCTTGCTCTAGCTTTCTTGTATTGTTTTGATTTAAAGCCTCTTGTCTTTCATTCTCAACTCTTTCAAGTTCTCTTTGTTTAAATTTATCTGAATAAGAAGATGTATTATTTATATCATCTACTTTAGTTGTATAAGTATCGTCAATCTCTGATATAGCTGTATCGTAATCCAATAAAATACTTTCCGAAGTTAATGCCGTAGGAATTTGACTCTGTATTGCTGCATCGTCTATAGCCACAGTATTCGCAGCTTCTGCTGTAGCTTCTTGCTTTTCCACTTCTTCAACTTGATCTGTAGAGCCTTTTAACTCAGCACCTATAGTACTTAAGTATTCTTGTAAATCCATTTCTGACTCATCAGCGTTGGCTTGTAAACTTGACAAAGAAAACTCTTCACCATTAACTATATATATTTCTTCCATATTATTTAATTACTTCAAATTTACCTGTTGAAGGGTTTTTAATAACTCTTTCTCCTGATTTTTTAGCACTATCAGCATCTGCTTTAGTATTATACTCGCCTTGTACTACATAGTTGGTAGAATTATTTTTAGAATTTTGAGATTCGTACTGACCGTTTAAGTAAGTATACTCAGAGGCGTCTACTCCTGACACTCTCATAATTCTTCTTCTTAAATCTTTCTCATCTTGCATGCCAACAATATCAGCTCCTAACACAGGTACTGGATTATTATAAGTTTTTGGCTCAGCTTCACCATTTGAATTTACTTTGCCAGGTGCATACGCTTTGTTATTTTTTCTATCAATTCTATATATGGCGTTGTCGTCTAAACTAGCGTATTCTTCTGGACTAGTCTTTTTGAGCTCGCTACCAGTCATAAACTTTAAAGGTGTTCCATCACTTTGCCCAGCATTATTATTACTCATTAATGAAGCTATTTCCGTAGATCTTGCAGCTTCACTCTCAGGATCATTTTCTTTAATAGGCGATATCTCAGCGGTTTCAATAGCCTTAAATATAGGTTTATTTTTTTCAGCTTGAATAATTTGAGCTTGATTCATTTGAGAAGGTCCTTTTTTAGCAACTACAGGTTTGCCGGTTACTGGATCTATTTCTTTATCATCACCGTTGTCATCTACTTTTTTAGATATTATAGTATTCTTTTGAGGAGCCATCATTTCAGAATAGTAATTAGATAAACCTTCTTTAGCAGCCTTGTCCATGTTGTTTAACCACATATTCTTATCTTCATCAGTTATACCTTCTTTGCCATCTACGTCACCAATCTCTTCTCCAAACTGTATCAAATCCATAGTTTTTACTTTCTGAACAGTAGACCAAGCTATATTGCCTTCTTCCAGATGGCCTTGATTATTTCTTATATAACCACCTCTATATAGTTGATCCCATGTTTTATCAAAGCCAGGACCTCTTATTTCTGTTTCTAATCTATCAGAGTAAACACCCATTAAATCTTGTTTAATTGCTTTAGGATTATAAACATCTTCCACGTAAGTAGTATCAGTATCTGAAGCTGGATCATATACTGATTTAGTAACTCTTTTAGGTTTAAATAATGTACCATAGCCATTTTTTTGATCATTCCACCTGTCTCCTAATACTTTTGGTAATAAATCATCTTCTTCGATTTGATCATAGAAACTGTTACCAGCAGAGTTGTTAGCTACATCAGCTGTTATGTTTCTGAAATCATCTTTAGTAGGATTTCCATCCTTATCATAAGCAGATGCATTTAATACAACATTGCCAGATTCGTCAAAGTCAAATTTATAATTTGAATAAGCGCCGTTTTGCATGTTTTGGTGTATGCTTAGCTTGTTGTTGTCATTGCCTCTAGTAAACCTACCCATATCTATATCTTGCTCATAAGCAGCTTGATTTTGAATTAATGAGTTGCTAGCGTCGTTATTTAATTTAGCCCAAGATCCAATAGTTTTTAAAGTTTGTTGGTCTTGAGTCTGCTGCATTCTAAATTTATTTTTTAGTTCTGGAGTTCCACCGTCTCCAAATGCTTCTCTATACATTTGCTCTTGGTTAGAAGCTAAATTACTAACCATTTCACTTGCTCCGGAATTCCAAGCTACAGTTCCAGATTTTTCTTGCGTTTGATATGCTTTATAAAAATCATTACTATAAGTTCTAGCTTCATCAACTATTTTCTGAGATCTAGCATCTTTTACAGCTTGTTTAGCAGCTAGATTTTTAGTCATTTGAGCTATTTGACCCGCTATGATTTTGTTTCTGTTAGCTTGCATCTCTGCAGCTTTAGTTATGTAAGTTAATGCCATATTATAATAAATTTATTTTTAATTAAAAGACTGTACTAGTACCGCTCATATTTCCAGCTACTGCAGACCCTACATTACTAACAGTACCTACTAAAGCTTCTGTAGCAGCATCTCCATAAGCAACTTCTTGCTGCGTGTAGAAATCTTCTTTTTCTTCAAGTCTACCTATTGTAGCATCCTCACGTTTTTCTCTTCTATTAAAAGCGTTTGCTTCTTCATTAAGTGCACTAACTTCTATAGATCTAAGTTCTTGTTGCATTTGTTTTTCACCATCAGCAGCTTTCTTTTGATTACTTATTTCTTGTTGTTCTAATCCAGCAGAAATACCTTTTCTACCCTGCATAGCAGCTCTTGCTAAAGCCGTTGCACCACCAGCTGAAGCGCCCGAAGACACCATAGCGTCTAGAGTATTTGCTAAAGCCATGTCTTGCTGTTCTGCCTCAAATTCAGCTGCTTGAGTAGCTACAGCTAAATTAGCATAAGGATTACTAACGCCTTGTTTTAAGTTTCTTAAATCTTCCGAGTTATCTAAAACAGGTTGTCTATTAGCTTCAGCTTGTGCTATTTTCTTTTCTAATTCTGCTTTTTTTCGAGCTGCTTCTTTTTCTTTCTTTTTGTTAGAGGCAAAAGACAAAGCACCTGAAATAAGTGCTGTACCTCCTGCAATTGCTGCCGCTGTTGCTAATGCCATATTATTTTATTTTTAATTTTGGATGATCATAGTTATTACTCGTAACGTCTGCCACTACTTCTTCTATATCAGTTTTATTAGTAGGGTGAACTGTTATCCATACACATTCTTCATGAATGTATAAAATTCTTTGTGTACCTGGTTGTGTCATACCATGATATGGAGCTTCAATAAGCTCAAGACCTTTGTCAGATATAACTGTTGCAGAACCTTTCATAACAAAGTAAGGATGTGTTATTAAGTGTATAGCACTTAAATAAATCATATCTTTAGGCATTGTTATTGTTCTTATGTAAGTACCTTCGCCAAACTCATGATCTAAAGATGCTCCATTAAAAGTGTCTATAGCATCATTTTTTTTATAAGAAGTTCTTACAGTAGAGTTTTCGTAGTCTCTGATTTGTTTTTCAAAATTTATTATTTTGGTTCTAAAATCTTTTTTACTAATAGATCCTGATTTAGTTTTTTCAATAATATCTTCAAGATCTTGAGTTGTTTTTTTATTCATTAAATATAATTAAATTTAAGTATAACCATTGGATTCGTCAAAAACAGTTCCCACGGCCCATAATTCTTTTACACCTCCTAATTGTGTAGAGTTGTCTGTTTCCATTTTAACTGTTGTAAAATAACCTTTAATACCTGTTATCGAGTCTCCAAATCTAACTTCACCTGGTCTAACGCTTGAGTTAGAAACAAGATTAGCTACATACCTATTTTCTTGTCTATCAAAACCAGCCCTGTTTGATTGACCGGTTATGCTGTTTGTGTATAAACCTTCCTCGTAGCTATAAACTTTATTTGTTACGTCTTGGCTGCTTGTATCGTTTTTATTAGGCCCTTCAAAACCAGATACAAAAGAATTAACTTCCCAACCACTACTTCCTTCATAGTTTATTGTTTTAAATTCTTTCATTGTAGATGGACTTGGGTTGAAAACAAAACTTACATTAGATTTATTTCTAACACCATAAAACAAACCTCTATTATTTACAGTTGTTTCATCATATTGTTCAAATAGATTAGACTCAATACCTGTGTAAAAATTATTTTTTAAACTTACTAGTATTTGAGGTTTATAACTGCTGAAACTAACCCATCCTAATATTTGCTCATCAAAACTTAAAGTTTTATATGTAGATTTTCTGTACTTATCTACCCTAGTAGGTGTCTGCTGCATAGACACTACATAACTTTTGTTGTGTATGTCAAAACCACCTCTTACAGAGCCTTTGATTGGTTGAGAAAACCTAACTTCAGTTCCTGCTGTTAAGTTAGATGGTACTAAACTAGACATGAAAATAGTTAATTCTGTAGATCCTGATGTTGGTTTTATTAAACTTATAAAACCAGCCATATTAGCAAAACCTCCACTCACAGAATCCAAGTAGGACACTGTCATTCCTGGGACAAAATAATTTTGATCAAAGCTACCTATAATAGTTGGTTTAGTTGGTATTATAAAAAATGTATTAATATTTAATATTGAACTATTTAAAGTAAATTTTAAATTTCCACTCCATCCAGCGGCTGGTGTTACTGCTGGTGTTGGTGGCAGTGTAATTATATCGCCAATTTTATAACCACTACCAGCTGTTACAGTAGTAATATCTACGTATTGTTCTCCAAGACTTTCAAATATTGCAACTTTACAAGTAAAACCAGTTCCACTTCCAGTTGATGTTGAAGTAATCGTAGCTGTGTTAGTTCCATTAATAAGATTTGTAGCAGCAGTATAATCAACTCTGTAAGTACCTAATTTTAAGCTGTCTCCTTCAGTGTCTTGTTTTAGAGTAGACTTTAATTCATAATTAGAATTGTTTTCTTTAACTAAAGCTAATTCATCTCTAAAAAAGTCAGTCATACCGTAAGCACTTATCTCTGTTAAACCATCTCCAGATAGTCTTAAAATAGAGTTACGATCAGCATCTGCAAAATACTTTCTAATGCCATAAACAGCAAAAGATTCTGGGTTTTTACTAATACCATACTCTCCTTTATAAGGAACTATTTGGCCTAAAACTTTTTGTCCAGATTGTGTTTGAGTACCACCTTCAGTCGTGTATATAGTATCTTTATCTATTAAAGCTCTACTAACTTTGTTTTCTTGAAAAACTATTAAATTAGTATCTTCAGCATAAGTTAACTGTATAGTTCCATTTTGAGGATCTGCAGATCTAACTAAGTCGTCTGCAACAGAAAATACATTTGTATCATTAACGCCTGTTCTAGAATTGTAAACACCTGAGTATATTAAAGAATTAAATCTATGTTGTTGTTGAGGATTAGGCTCGTTAACGTAAGCTTTAACACCTAGATCCGTAACGGTTCCATTAAACTTGCCCATTATAGTAGCTTCTTCAAAAAACCATTGGTATGGGTTTTCAGTATAATAGTTAAGCCCAAAAATTTCAATTGCACGCTTAGGTCCTGTTGGTGATGGTTGTGCTTGATTTGACCTACCAGGATATGAAACTCCACTATTAAAAGGAAAGCCTCCTAAACCCAGGTAATTAGTCTCTACGTTTGCTGTTGTTTTTTTTAGCCAATAAGCATTAAAAAAATCTACTTCAATTACATATCCCATATTATTATCACTTATTATTAATTAAATTTCCTTAAATTGCCGGTGCATACGGATTTGCAGTGTTTGCAAAGTTTCCACTTCCCGGATTGAGAGTGTATGTTAACATAAATCTACCTGCTCCAGCTGTTATTATATATTCTGATTTTTGACCTGCTGTAGTTCCAGGAGCAAATACTAAATCACCATTAGTGTAGTCATCGCCATAGCTAATTATATTAACAATAACACCACTACTATCAAGTTGAACTTCAAGCCCAGAACCACCGGTAGTTCTATTTGAATTTGGTTTTGGTGAGTTAGAAAGGAAATATGTTCCTGGAGTAACTCCGCCAGTTGGAGTTGAAAATTGGGTAACAGCTGTTGGTACTCCATCTCCACCATTTAGAGTTAATCCATTTCCATTAGCATCAGTTACTTTGTACTCAGCTCCATATATACCATTAGGTAGTGGATTACTAACACTAGCAGTTCCACCTGTAGGATTAAAATACACTGTAAGCATGTTATTTGCTTCGCTAATGACGATATTGCCGAAATCATATGTACTAGTAATTTGAGTACCAGTATCACTAGCTCCTACAGCTCCTGGATCTAAAGATCCACCTTGTGCTGTAAAAGAAAAGTTAGTTCCAGCCATTACACCAACAGCTTCTGCACTACCTAGTACTACACCGTTATAAGTTTCTTCAACTTTCTCCCATTTTAGCTCTCCTCCACTACCTGAGCCTGTTGACCCATTTATACTACTTGTAACGTTAAGGAAATCATCAATACCACCACCGTTTTGAGCTAGCAGTCTAAAGAAAACTTGATCTATTCCTGGAGAATTAGATCCTACAATTGAACCAGTTCTACTTCTAATAACAGATGGAATATTGTAAGTAGGTGGGTATTGCCCTGGATCAATACCAATTGTTGAACCTAGTAAACCAGGAGATAAAGGTATTATGTTTGATACAGATCCTGTAAGAAGTATTTCAGAAGTATATACAATACCTAAATCTATGTTTACACATGTAAACGTAAAGTCAAATGTATTTAATTGAGAGTTTGCGCGAAAATATCTTTGTACTTTTGGTTTTATCATAAAAGTATTTCCCATTGCACTCACTATTTTAGAAATATCAAACTCACTAGTTACATTAGTTCCTTGCCCATTAGCTACAGTCATAGTTACTGTAACATTTGGTAATATTTTTAAAGCTGAATTCATCACTGTAAACTCGGAAATTACCGTTGGTAGACCTCCAAAGCCTGTGTCCCAGTCGCCTGAATTTAAAGGAACAGCATTTTCTGGATAATAAAAATCTAAATTACTAGTGTTTTCAGAGTTAAAATTTAATTCATTTGGTGTACCACTACCAGCAGCAGCTTCTATTTCTCTATTTAAATCTTGTATAAGTCCAGAAGTAGAAGTCTCCCAATATATATCTAAATTAGACTCTGTTGGTTTTACTTCAACTATAGTTAAAGGTTGCTCAGTGTTTATCATGCTTAGTAACCCTTTGTTTACAACTATTTTAAGAGGTACACTCCAACTAGGGCCATAATTAAACACTTCATCAGGAGCATCTTCAGGCAGTCCATTTGTATTATCTATATTGTAATTACTCATTTTTTCTGGTGCTGGACTCGCAGCCCAATAAGGAGGTATTATAAGTACATCACCTTCTTCATAGCCTTCTCCAGTAGCATAAATTCTCCAAGTAAGACCTCCAAAACCCAGACTACTAAAACAATCAGCTGGTGCACCGCAAGCAGTGTCAGATGTATAAGATATATAATTACCTATAGCTTGTAAAACTAAGCCACTTCCTGATCCAGTTTTACTTAAAGCTGCTACGCCAGTTGCTGGTCCCCATTGTTTATAATTAGACTGTCCGTTTGTAATAGTACCTACACTGTAGCCATTTCCCCTAATGTACCAACTCGGTCGAATTAAGCCAGATGGTATGGTACCTTGAAGTGTTGGCCCAGTAGCAGCATAATTAGCAGGAGTCTCATTATTTTTACCTTGTACTTCTTGCCAAGTTGTTATACTTCTTATTCCAACATTTTTAGACATGAATGGGTCAAGTTGATTAACTTTAAAAATAACAGAATTATACCAATTTCCAAATAAATTTCCATAAGTACTAACTTTAGCACATATTGGATTACTTTGAGGATTAGCTATACCTGAACCTTGTATGCCTTTTCCATCATTTTCAGTTGTTCTATCAAACCTAGCCTCCATATTATCGCCTTGGCCTAATCTTTGGGCTCTTGACTGGCCAAGGTCTGTTAATCTACCTATACCATCAATAGTAAAGTTAGTAGATCTAAAACTACTTTCACTTTGTTTTAATAAAATTTGTTGGCTTAAAGTATCTCCAAACTCAGCAGTATCACTACCACCTCTACTAGCTGAAACTATAGGGAAAATTATATCATCACTACTTTTAAATTGAACTTGTAAAGGTGCTGTTGATTTTAAATCTGGAGATATCTTATTTATATTATCACCTGTTAAAGTTAACATTGAGTTGTGCTTTGACTGAGGCACGCTCCAAGTCGTAAAACCAGCTAAAGCAGGTGGTAAATAAGCATTGTGGTAATTGTTTGCAGTCTGTTTAACTACTACTTTATAAGAATACCAACCTAGCGAATTTCCATTTCCAGTTATAGTTAGTGGTGTAGATGACGTTAGTTCAATAACATTACTAAGTGTTATTTGTTTTAAAGTACCAGGAAAATTTGGTTCGTTTTTTAATAAAGCCCTGTTGTTAACTTCAATAACACTTTCTTCAAAAGCCAAACTGTTAGAGTCTTTACCGGTAACTATACTTCCTACAGATATGTACTTGTTAAATGTTTCTAAAAATACTTGTGGTGTTCCAGAAGCTTGACTATCAACTATAACATTAATTACGTCATCTCTGTACAGCCCTGGATATCCAGATGCATAAGATACAGAATCTGGTATAGCGCTACTAAATAAAACCTTAATGCTATCACCAAACCAATTAGTCATTGACTCTTCTGTTGGTAATATTCCAGTAGCTCCAGTTGCTGAGTTAGCTGGTAAATAAGTGCTAATAGGGTTTAAGTCTACAGTAGGATAAGGTGTTATTTTACCTTTGTGATATTCGTGGAAATAAGTTGAGCCAGAAAAGAACTGACCTGATCCAGCTGGGTATTCTAATAGTTTTTTTCCTAATTGAGAAAGTATAACATCTGAAGATCTACCGTATTTATCTTGAAGAACAACACCTACTTGATAAGTTCTATTTTGCTTTACAGTGTGATTAGGATAAGCAACACTAGAAAAACTAGAAGAAGCTTCAAAAGGCTGTAGCTTAGGCGTAACTCCAATAGCAAAATCTAGCGTTAGTGGCGGAGTTGGCTTATCAAAAAAATTACCTAAAACAATTCTATTGCCAGTAACTGATTGAGTTTTGGCTCTAGCAGGTATTTTATCGTAGACTCTAGTAACATCTGATTCTGGTAAATTTCTAAACGGCTTTCTTGATTGATAGTTATATGAATAAACATAAGTCGTATTATTAATAATTTCTAAATCTGTAAAAGGCACTTTATCTAAAACTTTAACATTCAAACCATTAGATTCTTTATACAAAATTTGTATTTCGTCTACTTTTAGTTTTTCATTTAATTCATTAACTGGATAAGGGGTTTCAATATCTATAGTAACTTCGTCTACAAAGTTTTGAAAAAACTCAACAACGGTTGAGTCAACTAAATCTTGCTCTTGACTAGTTGTTCTAGTTATAAAAGTTTTAGGTTTTTTCATACCAGTAACTTGAACAAAACCATTACCTTTTTGACCTGGAGTTCCAGTGCCAGCTATAAATTCTCTGACTAATTCAATTTTTTGACCTGTAGTCATGTAACCATGTTGCTTAGGTATGAAAGCAGGCTGAGTCCACGGCGATATTAAAGAAAACTCTCCATCATTAAATTTAAATCTATAAGCAAATCTAACAAATTTATCTTTTAAATAGTTCTTATCACCAGGCCAATTTTTATCATAACCACCAGCTAATCCACCTGGCGTTATAGCGCCTGTTACAATATCGTATTGAGGTAAGTTAGGTTCACGAAAACTTAATTGGTCACCAACACTTAGTGCTCTAGGCGCAATTAAACCGCTATCATCTCTGATAAAATATCCGCTAGGGTCCTTTGCTGTAAAGCCAACCATGTTTTTAGTAAGAGTAATTAAATGCCCATGTGGCGGAACTGTTTTATTAGTTGTGGTTTGAGTTGCGTTGAAAGAAGTTCCAGGGGTGTAGTTTTGGTTGTTAGCGGCTCCACTTGACATTGGAGCTACATAGCGCATTTTTTTTATTCTTGTGTTTGGATAAAAAACCATTCCCTCTTGGTTGTTAGCATCCATTTTATTAGAAACAACCAACATACCTTCCACAAGCCTTTGATTCATAGATACAAAAAATGAGTTTTGTATATTAACACCTTCTCCAGGGAAAAGAGTAGATCCATTATAGCAGTAATTATCAACGTTTGCAATTGCAACAGAGCCTGCATAATACTCGCTTGATTTACTTACTGACAAAGGGTAATAAGCAGTAACGGGTTGAGCATCCCAAGTTAAATTTAAAGGATCAGTAGAGTGTATATCTGCGGTATTTGTTGGTGAACTTCTTATTCTTCCAACAGTTATATTACTAGTTTGTTTAGAATAAGGTTGATCGTTTGTTCCTTTACCTCTGAGCCCAGACAGCTTTAGTTTCATTCCCTGTTTTAAAAGACTTGTATCTTGTCCACCTTGAACGTATAAGGTTGCGTTATATGTGTACCCACTGGTATTGTCATTAAAACTACCCAACATCTGGGTAAATTCAAGTTTTCTGTAAAGAGAAGGTGTTGAGTAAGGATAATACCTAGCTAAAGCAATGTTTTCTTCTGTGGAATAGTAAGGAGTTGTTGAGTAAGCGTTTGCATTTAAAGCTGAATTGATATTTATTCTTCTAGGTTGGTTTCTATTATCTGTCCAAAAAAGTAAATCTTCTATTAAATTTATGCCTAAAATCTCGTGCGTTGTTGATAGATTTAAAAAACTACCTTTAACTAAAACGTCAATAGTAGCGTCTAAAACATTGTAAATACAAATAGAGCAGTAAGAACCTTCAGGAGCTACGTTAGATAATTTATCAGCTGAAGTATCAGTATAATTAGTAATTAATACATATATTCTTTCAAGAGATTCGTCTATTAAAGAACCTACTATAACACACCCATCTGGTATTACATTTTCTTGTGTAGTAAAATTAGCTATTTCAATATTTCCTAAAATATTTTCTAAAGCGCCTACGTCAGCACCTTCCGATCTGCTTACGTTTATATTCTCAGCATTTCTATATTCTCCTTTAGGTATCAACCTGTCATCTAAGTCTTTATTCATCTTAGATTTAACGAATGTGTTTTGTACTTCCCCCATTTAATTCTAGTGTTTAATCCATTTAGATTTACCTCTCATCACCTGTATAAAAGTGTCTAATTTAATATTACTTAATCTTATTTTAGCATTTCTTAGTTTGGCTGAACTTTCTTTTTTATATCTTTGAACAATATATTCTGGTGTTTTAGGTCTATACGCTATTATATTGTATATTATAGAAGCATATAAAGCATCTTCTGCCATTTTAGGTATCTTAGTATCCATACCGTAAGCTAAGCCATCAGATATGTATTCTAGTACTATAAGTTTATTAGCTAAGCTGCTAGAAAAACTAAACTTTCCTTCTCTTTCATTTATAGTAAACCAACCGTTTTTATTTGACGTAACAGGATCTAAACCATATCTTTGTCCATAAGCCATTTTAGACCAGTCCCAATTATAAACATTGGCAAAGTTATTTTGCCTATCTCCGCTTATGTTAGCGTTGTTATTACTTGACCATCTACCGTCTGTTAAAGAACTGCCTTCAATATTGTTTCCATAAACATCTTGTGTTGGTTGCCCGGTATTATCTTGAACAGGATTAAAAGTAGGATTACTAGTTAAAGTAGTAGGATATATTACATGCTTGACTCCAGAGCCATCAACCCATGACATTTGTACGTAGTTAACATAATCTTGAGGCATTATTAAAGATAAACTAGGAGGTATAGTTAGTTCTTGAGAGTTTACAGATTTTAATGTATCATAACTAAACTCTTGCAAAGATCTTTTTGCGTGAAATATAACATCAGATCTTTTAATTCTTTCTACTAGTTTGTCAGTGCCTACATAAGCAATCATAAAATTATTAACAACATCGCTCAAAGATACGTAAGAATAACTACCATAACTCTGCCATAAGGTTTGATCATTTAATCTTATTGAAATATTTGAAGTTGCAGGTACAGCTACATCAGTTGTTAATGTTATAACTTGCTGTAAAATGCCAGTGCCAGTATTCATAGTACTAGTCACAGTCCATGTTCCATTATAAAGAACATTGCCAGCGTTAGAAGCTATATTTGCAGCTACGTTATCTATAAAAACATTAAAATTATTAACACTAGTTGGTGTTTCTCCAACTGACCATATTAAAGGAACCATGCTTTGAGGCCAATTTATAACATTAGATACCGTAGCATCTCCCCACTGGTCGGCTTGCCCGCTGTAATACTCGGCTGCAGTTTCTTTAATTAGTCCCATGATTTATTTTTTTGTGTTTTGATCTATTTGAGTTCCTAAACCACTAGCCGCTTGAACAATAGTAGTGTCGTTTATTATTATACCAGCGTATTTTAGAATATTTAATACTACTGAAGTCTGTTGACTTTCGCTAATTTCAAACTGTAAAGAACCTTGCCCGGTAGTGTTCATCAAATTAGCTGCTGTTAAAGTTACACTAAAGGTTTTGTTAGCTCCAATACTAGCTGGAGCTATAACAAACTGATCACCAACGTTGTAGTTATTGCCAACTTTTGTAATAGTTATTATAGTGTTAGTACCTGTCAAAGTTATTCCAGTTGAACCAATAGGAGTTATTAATATACTTATTTCAGCTCCACTGCCACTTGCGTTTGCAATAATAGGATTGTATTGAAAAGTGTTTGCAGCTGCTACAGCTGCTTGAGTTAAGTTGTAAGTATTACCAACCCCAGTAGTTCCAACTGTAATAGACGGACTCAAGGTTGTTCCTAACGCCAAAGAACTAGGGCTATAAGACGTGTTGTCATATATGTATTGTCCTAAATTTCCTACTGTAAAACCCCATCTAACATTTTTAGGTTTTCTAATGTAATTAAATGTAACTGCATTTTTTATGTCAGCCGGCGGCAAAGTTAGATTAGGAAAAACAGTAACTCTATCAAGCGCATAAACACCTATAGGAAAATTTAAATCAGGTTGTAATAGAGGAGATTTTGTTTGAAGGTAATATTCTTTTTTACCCATTAACTCTATTTGTGGAGATCCAGGAGTGCCTGAATAATGAACACTACCTAGCCTGTGTACTGGAGAAGTGTTTATAGTGCTGTTTTCTACTGGCTGTAAGTATGATATAGTTCCATCAGTATTTGTGAAAGTAGAACTAGAAGGAGCTGTTTCGTCAAATACTTGAAACTCTTCATATATGTGATCCATTCTTGAGGCGTACTCTACATCTGTCTTTGGCATACGTATATATTGGTTGTAATCCTCAAAGAATTTTTCAAATATTTCCAATTGAACTTGTGTAGCTAATTTATTAAACTCGTCAGGAGTTAAATAACCACGCTGTTCTTTATTGAGAATACTTAATACTGTAGTGTATACCGTGTTTACGTTTATTGCCATTCTAATATTTTTTAAAAAAAAAGGTGGTGATTAAACCACCTTTATTATAATCACTTGTTATTTTATCTTTTTCTCTATAGATTTGTAAACTTCAAGTCCTTCGTCTGTTTTAAACCAAGATGCCATAGCGGAGTATGGGTTTTCGTCAAAAGGTACTGTCATTAATTTACGACCATTACTAGTCCATTTAAAAGTTCTTTGATCTGAAGCTAAAGAAATTATATTTCTTTCTGTAGCTATTATAGCAAAGTTTCTTAATACAACGTTCTCGTCTTTAGCTAAATCTATAAATAACTTTGGTTGTTGTCTAGCAAACAGTAATACATCTCTTTTAATTTCTTTAGAGCTTAACTTGTTTACTTTAGTTCCATTTTCAACCCTGAGTATTGCTTCTGCGTGATCTACTTCTAGTTCATAAGCCATATTCATTGCAGCTAATTCCATTTCTAAATAATCATGATGGTTTTCAGCTTCAACAACTTCATCATGTTGTTTAAATATTAAACCGTTATGCGGGTGTTTATTTAAAAATTCTTGTAAATTTCTTTTTTCTTTAGGAACCATCATATGTCCTAATTCAAAAACTATATGAGTAAGAGTAACTGCTCCTTTTTGTTCATCAACAAATATACTTTTGTGATTTGTAGCATATCTTATTTCTCTCTCATATCCTTGTGCCTCATCAAATAACACCAATGGATACTTAGCAGAATGTCTACTAGGCAAGGTGTATGTTAAAGGTTGTTTATTATTAAGTAAATAATAATTTCTATCTTTATATTCCCAAGTATTTTTTTTAACTTCGG
>TARA_R110000824_G_scaffold35603_1_pt1 | contig 22855 bp, 7 predicted proteins | sample TARA_R110000824 | Tara Oceans TARA_R110000824 (sample SAMEA4397747) | marine metagenome | biome: Polar Biome; feature: [MES] marine water layer (ENVO:01000295) within the mesopelagic zone...; material: water (ENVO:00002006), including particulate matter (ENVO:01000060) such as......
GATGTAATTGCTGTTTGTGCTGCACCTGTAACTGTTGCGGCTGTTCCTGTTGTGCTTTGATTCCAAGTAGGAACTGTCCCTGTTAATGCAGAATAATTAACTGCCGCACCTGATAATGCTAATGTTCCTATAGTAGAAGGTAATGTAATAGTAACATCAGAAGTTAATCCTGTTACACCAATTAGTTTCGTTTCCTTATCTGTGTGCGCTCCTGTTGCATTACTTTCAAAGAGAACACCATTACTTACAGTAGTGGTTTCTATATTGGCAGTTGTAGTAGTTCCTGTAACAACTAATGAACCGGGGATTGTGACCACATCATCTGCGTCACCGATACTAACTGCGTTACTACCAAAGCCACTACCAAGTTTTGTTTTCAAATTAGCAACTGAAACATCAACATCAGTATTGGCTACTGATTCAGTTGCAGAAGCAATTGCTGTAATATGTCCGTAGGTATCCAATGTGATATCTTGAATGTATGTTCTACCGCTATTGTTTACAGATGCTTGAGAAGAAGTATCATCGTGATTTATGGTAACTGTATCAGTATTACCAACAACTGTAGTTATCCCATTACCACCTGCAATATCTAATGTATTACTGTGTGCAATTGTTTGATTAGTTCCTGAATCACCTGTTAATGTGAATGTAGTCAATTGATTTGTGTTCGTATTTGTGTCTGTAGATGTAATAGTTACATCACCAGCACTTTCAGTAATAGTAATATTTGAACCAGCAACAAAGTCTAATGCCTCATTTGAAGCGAGAGTATTTCCACCGGCTGTAATTCCTCTCCATGTATTTGTATCTGTGACAGTGTTTGTTAGTGTAACAGTCCCACCACTTTCAGAGATATTTATGCCTGTTCCAGCATTGAAGGATAATGATTCTGATGAACCTAATGTTTCGCCACCAGCAAGGACCGGCCTCCAAGTATTTGTATCTGTGTTTGTATCGGTTGAAGTAATAGTTACTGCACCAGCACTCTCAGTAATGGTCACATTCGACCCGGCAGTAAAGGCGAGGGTTTCGCTGGTGGATAATGTGTTACCTCCTGCGGTGACTGTTCTCCAAGTGTTGTCGTTAGCAGTCATATTATCTACTGCGAAATCAAGTGTACCATCTCCATCATCGTAAGTAACAGATATCCTAGATTCAGTATTACCTGTTACCATTCCACCAATGATATCTTGAACTGCTTCAGTCGTAAGTTGAGTTGCGGATAAGACACCATTAGTTGCTGATATGTTAGTTCCAGCCATAGCCGTAGCCAAATCTACAAAGGATTCTTTCTTTGCTGTCCCTGTTGCTCCACCATCTAGGAAAAGGAAGTAGTCTTCATTAACAGCAACGGTTGTTTCTACTGCTTCTGTTAAATCTACATTGAAAGTTGAACCACTTAAGTCAAGTAATGTCCCTGCCGCATATTGATTGTTTGCCGTCATATCATCTACAACAACATCAATTGTTCCGTCACCATCTTGGTAAGTAACAGCCACTCTTGTTTCTGTATTGCTACCAAACATAGCCCCTACAATATCCTGAACTGCTTCAGTTGTTAGTGGCTGAGTATCGGTGTATGCTGAAGCAATAGTTACAGCACCCGCACTTTCAGTAATAGTCACATTAGAACCGGCGGTAAATGCTAATGTTTCACTAGTGGTGAGAGTGTTACCTCCCGCCGTAATAGGTCGCCATGTGTTATTGTCTGTGGATTGGTCATCCACTACGAAATCTATGCGACCATTAGTATCATCGTAAGACACAGCAATCCTTGTTTCTGTCCCTACAAGCATACCGCCTACAATATCTTGAACCTGTTCTGTAGATAATTGTGTGTTATCATTAGCCGTCATATCATCTACAACGAAATCTACAGTTCCATCACTATCATCATAAGTCACTCCAATTCGGGTTTCGGTATTAGAAGTAAACATCGCACCTACAATGTCTTGGACTGCTTCGGATGAAAGTTGAGTATTGGTATTCAAGTCATCTACTACAAGGTCAATGGTTCCGTCACCATCTTCATATGTGGCTGTAATGCGTGTCTCTGTATTGCTAGCAAACATTCCACCAACTATATCTTGTACCGCTTCTGTAGATAATTGGGTGTTGGTATCTGTGGATACGAAATCAAGAGTACCATCTCCGTCTTCATAGGTTACAGCAATATTGGTTTCTGTATTACCTGTTACCATCGCTCCAACTATATCCTGAACTGCTTCTGTAGTCAGGGCTGGTGTATTTGCAGTCATGTCGTCTACTACTAGGTCTAATGTCCCATCACCATCATCGTAAGTTACTGCAATTCTAGTCTCTGTATTAGAGGTGAACATAGCCCCTACAATATCTTGAACCGATTCAGTGGATAACTGCGTATTAGTATCGGTGGAGACGAAATCTATAGTTCCATCACCATCCTGATAAGTAACAGCAATATTTGTCTCGGTATTACCAGTAAGCATTGCTCCTACTATGTCTTGAACTGCTTCACTTGAAAGTTGAGTATCTGTAGTGAATGTTAATGCTCCCTGCATATATGTTTGTAAGACACCAACACCCATTTTCTTTAGCGCACCATTATCGCTAATTACAAATTCATCAGCAGAAACAAGACCACTTGTGATTGCTGTCTGTCCTGTTATATCACCAGCAACAAAATTAGACGCACCACTACTAGCAAAGTTCTGTGCCGCTATGTAATCATAAACAACATTTCCTGTAACTAAGCCAGCATTAGCATCAGCAACTGCTCCTGTGCCTGATAATATGGCGGCAGTTCCTAATCCCAAGTTAGTTCTCGCTGTACCAGCATTAGCCAAGTCTGAAAGATTACTTGCCTTTGCTAATTTGAGTCCTATATTTGTAGCGGTAGTAGTTGCGAAAGAAGCATCATCGCCCAAAGCCGCCGCAAGTTCGTTTAGCGTATTGAGTGCTGCCGGAGCCGCATCAATTACACCTGCTACTTCTGTATCTACATATGTCTTGATTGATTGTTGAGTAACAAGATGTGTTGCAGAATTAGTAGCCATATTGTCTTCATCTAGAACAGGAACAACAAAGTCTAGATTTCCATTTGTGTCATCATATCCTACGGTGATGAATGTTTCAGTTCCATCAAGCATACCTCCAACGAAATCTTCTACCTGTTCTTGAGATAATTGCGTATTAGTATTTGCAGTCATATCATCTACAACTAAATCTATCGTCCCATCCCCATCCTCATAGGTGGCTGCTATCCTCGTTTCTGTATTGGAAGTGAACATCGCTCCAACGATATCTTGAACTGCCTCAGTAGATAACTGAGTATTTGTATCTGTAGTAACAAGCGTTAATGTTCCGGCAGCATCATCATAGGTTTTTGTGATATTAGTCCCTGCTACAATAAGACCATTAACAAAATCTTCTACTTGTTCTTGGCTTAGTTGAGTGTTGGTGTTAGCAGACATATCATCAACAACGAGGTCAATTGTTCCGTCACCATCCTGATAATCTACAGCAATCCGTGTTTCTGTATTAGATGAAAACATTGCCCCAACAATATCTTGAACTGCCTCTGTAGATAGTTGGGTATTCGTATTCAAATCATCTACAACTAAATCAATGGTTCCATCCCCATCGTCGTATGCTGCTGAAATTCTAGTTTCGGTATTGCCTGAGAACATACCCCCTACGATATCTTGCACTTCTTCGGTTGTAAGTTGGGTATTGGTATCTGTAGAAACGAAGTTTAGTTTTCCACCAGTATCATCGTAAGTGACCGCAATATTTGTTTCTGTATTTCCCGATACCATAGCACCAATTGTATCTTGAATGCTTTCTGTTACTACACTAAATTCAGTTCCTGTTAATGCTAGACCGCTTCCAGCCGTGTAAGTTGTGTTAGTATCAGTGGAAACAAAATCAATAGTCCCGTCACCGTCTTGATAGGTAACTGCAATGTTTGTTTCCGTATTGCCTGTAAGCATTGCTCCAACAATATCCTGAATAAACTCATCAGACACTTGAGTATTAGTATCAGCAGCAACGATTGTTATTGTATCAGAAGTTTCATTCGTAGTAAGTGTGATATTACTACCCGCTACGAAAGTTAGTGTATCAGTGGCTCCATCTGCAACAACATCATCTTGACCACTTATTGCTATAGTTTTGAATGCCTCACCTGCACCACCTGTTGCAGTAGTATCTATTTCATCTTGGAGATTATCTATAGTTACATATTTCCAAGAAGATGCAGACTCGTCCCAAATCGGCATACGGTCATCAGTAGCAATTGCTCCTTCATCTATCGAAGTTCCAGCAGCAGGGTCAGCCATAGTGAAAGTAGTTCCTGATAGGGTTAATCCATTGCCCGCACTATATGTTGTATCAGTGGAAACAAAGTCGAGTGTACCATCTCCGTCTTCATAAGTAACCACAATATTAGTTTCAGTATTACTTGTGACCATAGCCCCGACTATATCTTGAATTGCTTCTGTGGTTAGTTGAGTATCACTAGCGGCTAGTGTTAGTGTTCCACCTGAATCATCATATGTTGCTGTTATGTTAGACCCTGCTGTTATTACTCCCGCTACATAATCTTCCACTTGTTCTTGGCTCAATTGACTAGCAGCCAATACTCCATTTGAAGCAGAAAGATTACTACCAGCCATAGCAGAAACTAAATCATTGATTGCATCTTTCTTTGGTGTTCCTGTATTACCCCCATCTAAGAATAGGAAGTAATCATTAGCAACATCAACTGATGCTTCTGCTGTTTCAGTCAAATCAACATTGAATGTAGTTCCGCTTAGGTCTAGAAGTGTTCCAGCAGAATAAGTTGTATCGCCTGTATCAGTGGAGGCAATAGTAACAGTATCTGTTCCAACAGTAGTAGTAATTGTAACATTTGACCCCGCAGCAAGGGTAAGGGTATCTGTTGTAGCGTCTGCTGCAACGGTTGTTTGACCACTCACCGCCACATTGCTGAAAGCATTCTGATTTGCCCCACCTGCACTCGCCGCATCAACCCAAGTGAAACCTGTTGAAGCCGCATCGTAACTCAAAAGGTAGTTATCAGTCGGTACATTGGTTGCTGATAATTTCACTTCAGTTATTCCACTATCTGTAAGACTGAATGTAGTGCCTGAAAGTGTTAATCCTGTTCCAGCAGAATAGGTAGTATTCGTATCAGTAACAGAATTAGTAATAGTAACTGCACCACCACTTTCAGCGATAGTAATACCTGTTCCAGCAGTAAAGGCTAATGTTTCAGCACTCCCTAATGTTTCGCCACCAGCAGTAACTGTTCTCCATGTATTCGTAGTTGTATCAGTAGATGCAATGGTTACTGCTCCACCACTTTCTGTTATTGTTACATTTGAACCGGCAGTAAAAGCAAGAGTTTCATTAGCAGCAAGAGTATTACTACCTGCTGTAACTGGCCTCCATGTGTTTGTGTCTGTATATGATGTAAGATAACCTAAACCTGTAACGAAAGTGTGTATTTGGTCGGCTGTTGCTAATCCTGTTCCACCATTTGCTATTGCTGCGGTGTTTAATACCGCACCTGTTCCTAATCCTAGATTGGTTCTTGCAGTTCCGGCATTAGCCAAATCGGATAAATTGCTTGCCTTAGCAAGTTTGGTTCCTATGCTTGTAGCAGTAGTAGTGGCATAATTAGCGTCATCACCAAGAGCCGCCGCTAATTCATTCAGTGTGTTTAGAGCAGCAGGTGATGAATCAATAAGACCCGTTACTTCAGCATCAACATAGGCTTTTATTGATTGCTGACTTGCTGCATCTGTGGCACTATTAGAGGCCATATTATCTTCATCTAATAGGGTTAATTGGGTATTGGTATTAGTTGAAACGAAATCAATTGTGCCATCACTATCTTGATATGTGACTGCGATGTTTGTTTCTGTATTTCCTGTGAGCATCCCACCGACAATATCTTGAACTTCTTCAGTGGATAATTGAGTATTTGTATTTGTTGATGCTATAGTTAGTGTTCCTGCACTATCATTATATGTTTTGGTAATGTTGCTTCCGGCTATAATTACCCCCGCTACATAATCTTCAACCTGTTCTTGAGTGAGAGCAACTATTGTTTCTGCTGCTGTAGTTATGCCTGTAATATGACCATTACTATCTAGAACAATATCTTGAATATATGTCCTACCACTATTATCTGATGATGAAGCGGCAGAGATATTTGGGTGAGCAGTTAAGAATCCTGAATTAGTATTACTGTAGTTAGCCAAATCACTATCTACAGTGAATGTTAGGTCATATGGGTCAGCATCTGTACCGTCACTAATATCTGACCAGTTGATATCAATAAGTCCACCCTCAACGAATTTTATTTCCTTATTATGCCCTACAGTTACTTCTGTACCATCTCCATCTTCTAGATAGAAAACAGTATCAGGGCTAACAGATGCATCTACATATGTCTTGATTGCTTTAGCAGAAGCAAGAGTATCATGAGAACCACTTACACTACTCAAATCTGTATCCAATGAAGAAATATCAGATAGACCAGCAACTGCAACAGTAGTTAGATATGTACCAGTGTCTACAGTATATGCTCCTGCACCAGTTCTCTTCATAAATCCGTTAGATGAGAAATCACCATCCATTACGGCTCCGGCTGCTGCTACATTAGTAGCGTCTGTAGCGTCTGCTCCATCTTCTACATTTATCATCGTCCGAAGATTTGCTGGAGTTATTTCTTCTATTATACCTGCACTTGCTGAATCACGACCAAGTATTCTATTTGTAGCAGATACATTTTGTATCTTAGCATAGGTAACTTGGTCATCAGCAATATGTGCAGTATCAATACTAGCATCTGCATAATGTTCTGAGTCTATTTCATTATCACCAATCTTAGAATTGGTCACAGCACCACTAGCAATCTTAGCAGTAGTCACAGCATTAGAAGAAATTTTACCATTCGTTACAGCATTTGATGCTATCTTACCACCAGTAATTGCACTACTTGCTATCATTCCGCCTGTAATGGTAGTGGAATCACCAGTAGTAATTAGAGTTCCAGTAATGTTTGGCATTGTTATTGTTCTATCAGCAGTAGGGTCAGTAATGGTTAGAGTTGTTTCGTAATCATCTCCGGTAGCCCCTTCAAAGACAAGAGCATTTTGAACATTGATTGCTGTTTGATTAACAGTTGTTGTTGTTCCATCAACATAGAAATCACCACGAACTCTTACTGTGGTATCATTACCAGTATCACCAATGTATAGGGTATCATCACCAGTAAGTGTTGCAAGAGCCGCACTAACATTTGTCTTTGTAACATCTGTAGATTCTGCATCACTTGAGAATAATAGATATCCATTCACACCTCTTGTGATAGTTATTCCTTCTCCACCCTCAACCACAACATCTGTAATTCCACTTGCATTATCACTTAGTCGAATAATTTTTTTTGCAGCAACAGCACCATCTGCTGTTGAAAGTGAATAGGTGGTATCCATGTTTGGTTTACTATCCACATATGTTTTGACAGCCTTAGCCGAAGGTAGAGAATCATGTGACCCACTAGTATTGGAGATATCGGTATCTAATGTTGTTATTCCAGTTAAGTCTGAAATAGCAACAGCCGATAGTTTGGTATTGAGTTGTGTTTGAATAGCAGATGTTACACCGTCTAGATATCCTAACTCTGTTGCAGAAACTCCTGTAACACCATCTAGTATGTTTAGTTCTGTAGCAGTAGCAGTAATACTCAAATCAGACAAGTCTTCTACTTTAGCAGCAAGATTGGTAGTTAGATTAGTTATCTTGCTTTGTGCGATATCACCAACAAGAAGGCCATTTGAGATAGATGCATTCTTAACTGATACTACTCCATTAGCCACAGCGAAGTGGCTATCACTAAATGATGCTATACCTTTGTTTGAAGTGGTGGCTAGTTCTCCGGTTATTGTGAGAGTGTTTGCTGTATCATCATATGCCGTATCTATTCCTTCACCATCAACAAACAGACCATATATTCTATCGTCCACTCTTTCATTAGTGTAGAATTTGTTAGTCCCTTCGGCTAAGTCATCAGTATCTAGTGTTACTGCTCCACCTAATGCTACTGCACTACCATTGACTGTGATAGATGAATTGGTTAATTTCGCATTCGCAATGCTACCAGCCAATTGCGAATTCGCCACAGAAATGTTTGAGACATTGCTCGCCCAATTAGCACCCGCAGTTGCACTGGCTGCTATACCATCCAACTTTGTTTTTAGTGTATTGGTAAATACCTTGTTGGTTGTGCCGTCTGCTATTTTATCTGCGCTAATTGCCGCATTGACCGCTATGTTAGCATTAGTCAAAGTTTCTGTTCCACTTGCTAGATACAAACTAGTTAGATTTGGTATATCGCTGAGTTGTAGTGTAGCGAAAAGATTAGCCGGAGATATTTTCTTTGCTCCTACTGTATTATCGTGATACATTAGGAAATCTGCGGCCCTATCTATTCCATTCTCAATAGAAAGTCCTGAAATGTCTACCTTCAATGTAGCACTAGTTCTATTCAATCCCTCACTAATGGTTAGGCTAGGTTCTTTGCCACTAAGAGAAGTAGTCAATCCTGAAATTTTACTTTGGGCTATAGCGGCAGAAGAAGAAACTTGAGCGTTACTTATTGCATCGTTTGCAACCTGTGCGGCTGTTACTGCATCATCTGCAATTTTTATTGTCGTCACAACTCGCGTTCCAAGCGCACCACCCCCTACAGAATCATCAGCCATTTTAGCGGCAGTAATCGCATCATCTGCAATTAGTGCTGTAGTGATTGCACCGTCTTCTATCTTAGCAGATGTGATGGCATCAGTTGCAATCTTTGCTGTGGTAACATTCGCATCTAATATTTTAGCAGTAGTTACCGCATTACTATCTATAGCCGCATTCAACACTACATTTCCTGAACCATTGAAATTAACTGCACTAGCAGTAATCCCTCCGCCTGTAATACTGAATGCCCTATTCGTGGTTAAAGTAGCAGTAGTAGTTGCTGTGCTTGCATTGCCTGTTACATTACCTGTTAATGCTCCAATGAAAGTTCCCGCTACAAATGTTTCAGTATCAACAGTCCACCTATCCATACCTTCATTCCAAACTAAACTCTTGTTTGTTTGGGTTCCTCTTTCTATTATTATACCAGCATCTTGAGTTGGGAGATTACCTACAAAATCGCTATTCAAAGTTATTTTATTATCTGCCACAGCAAGTTCAGAAGTAGTAATTGTGGTAACATCACCACTAACTAGTAAGTTCCCCCCAATTGTTAGATGACCAGCAAATGTTGCTGTATCATTTGATTGGGTTCCAATAATGAAGTCTCCACCCATATCTGACTGTAGCCTAGTCTTCAAATTGGTAAGTGAAACATCATTGTTTTCAGGGTCATCAACATGAGCGTCAATCATAGTTTTGATATTTGCTGGCGAGAATCTTTTCACATTTGTAAGAGTCCCATCATTCATTTCTGTTGGGCTTGGTTGAGAAACTACAGCATTGTAGGCATCTACTATTTCTGAATTACTTTGGTCAGCAGTAGCACCTGCTTCAATGCCAAGCATAGTGACTACATTAGCAGGGGTTATTTCTTCGACTATTCCAGCACCAGCACTATCCCTTCCTAGAATTTTATTGGTGGCAGAAACATTCTGTATTTTAGCGTAGGTCACAGCATCATCGGCTATATGTGCAGTAGCAACACCATCACTAGGAACTAAGCCAGCATTGCCTTGAGCAATAACAGAAGTGTATGTTACCTGAGCAATAGTTGCTAATGTACCACTAGCAGGTAATGTGATAGTTCCTGAACCACCTTTTGTTAGTGTGCCATCTGCATTTATTCTTACAGTTTCAGCACCACTATTTATGACGCTAATTCCTCTAACAGTTTGAGTATAACTTAGGTATTGAATTGGTCTAATTATAATATCATTAGCAGTATCTTCTTCATATTTTATAACGGCAATAGGAATATCATTAGCAAGTAGTTCTGCAACGGTAGGAGTAGATGTTGTATTAGCGTTGGTGTAACGAACATGAATAGTATTGATAGATTCACTTGAATCTGTTCCGTCTGAAACAACAAGAACAGCATACCAATCATTATCAGTTCTTGAATCAACAGGTGGAGCAATATTAGAACTAGTAGCACTAATATCCACTAACAATCCATTTCTAAATATCTTACCAGCCGATACTCCATATGTGGTTCTAGTACCAGCACCTTCTTGAGTAATATTGAATCCACTTATTACTCTATTTTCACCCGATGCAATATTCAAAGCATTGATGATTCCGCTATGAATGTGGTCTGTGCCATCTATAATTCTTGCATTAGGAGTCTCAGCCATCTTGGATAAATAACCCGGATTAGTTTTAGTAGACATTAATTGACCTCCATTTCAATTACGAATGTTATTGTGTCTGAAGCCGCAATTACTCCTGTATTTGTGAAAGTGACGCGACTTAACATTGTATCGTTTGTCGCATCGCTTGTTTGTTTGAATATCCCTAATTCAGATATACCTTGTGTCCCTAGTTGTGAACCAGTGAAACTAATCGTCCACGCCAATCTAGAATTTTCATGTGATGGGACGATATTATCTGTCGCTAATACAACCCCACTAGAATTAACAACAGGTGAATCTAAATCAACTGAACCTGATGTAGTATCGTCACTACCCACACCAACTTTTATTCTTCTATAGTGGGTTTTGATGTAGTTAGCCGCCAAATCGCTTTTGCCCGAATCAACTATCATTCAAGTCCCTCCGCAACATCTGTCCAGTTCTCACTATCGTAAGTATCTGTAGTTTGTGATGATTCCTCAAAGCCAACTATTTCAGTGAACCCTACTAAATCATCAAAACCCATATTGGAATTTTCAGCAGATTGTGTAATAGTATATTTCACAGATATGGATTTTAGATTTGGGAAATCTTCATATTCGATAATACCCGTTGCAATACTTTCTGTATCTTGAGTTGCCGCAACTATGGTATTTTTAGTTTCTTCAGATTGTATCTCTACTAATCTTTCTGCTATTGTTTTATCAAAAGTCCCTACAATCAAACTTAATTCCCCTACTAGCACATTTTCTATTTCAAACACAATATAGTCATCACTTGGTATTCCACTAGTTGGGAAACTTAATCCCAAAATATCACCGGCTTCAAGTAATTCAAATCCCTCTCTAAATAATTTCAATTCTACTTTTATCGTTTCTTCACTATGGATATCTAATAATTCTGATGCTCTAATTCTTGCTTCTGCTTCAGTGTTTATTGATAAGTCAGTATATCTTAGTGCTTTATGTCTCATATTCAATTTAGGATTAATATTGGTGGACCTAGACATGTGAAGTTTTACACCATCTCCAATTATTATCACCTTATTATACACATCAAATAGTGACTTATCAGATTTTATTGATATTATATTATCGTAATCTTCTAATGCTGATAATGAATATCTTCTCATAGAATGCACATCATTAATATTTCTAGTTCGGAATACACCATTTCTCAAAGAATAGTCTAATCCCCTTTTGATAGCCAAAGTATTGAGTGCAGAATACACATCTAGATTATTTAATCTCAAATTGGTAACAAATGTTTTCCTTTCTATTCTGATTAACTCATCGTATTTTAGTGGAGTATAATATAACTTAGTGAAGGTGATATTAGACCCACTAACTGAGAGTACCTTGCCAACTAAATGACCTTCATGACTGTATAGAATATCATTTGCAACAATATTTTTCACAGTATCTACACAGGTAATGACACTACTAGATATTGTATTGACCACATTTCCTGTTTTTTCTGAAAAACTTTCAGATGGGTCATACTCTAGACCTGCTTCAGTTACAATATTTTGTATTTCTCTTTCTATTTGAGAACCAACACTAAATGTATTTCCTATGTGACATTTTATTGGATTTTTCAATTTTGGTCTTTTGTTTAATTGCACCGAAATTATTTCACCAAATGACACTACTCCATTACCATTTAATTTCCCTTCATATGTGAATGATAATCCGGCTTCGGTTGTAGTTGTATTTCCCTTAAGTCTCAGTTTTTTAACAGATAGTGTTTTTCTTTGTGAATTAAATCCATCTGATATGTAGGTATCAATTGTTTGGCCGGTGCTGAAACTATCACCTATTTCTGCAATAGTTCTTCTTTCCAAATAGGTGTTAGTTCTATCAATATCTAAGAGTAGATACATTGAGTATATTCCTTCTTGGAAATTATCACTAGTGCTATTTCCCTTTACCCCTGTTTTGAAGTGTTTAGCCGATGAACTTTTCATCACATTTATTTCAATTTTATCAGCAACATCATCAAATGTTGTTTCAGATAGTCTCATCAATCTGTATCTATCCCCATTTGTTGTTAATTTACTTCCTGTAGTAAGGTCAGTATCAAGAGTAATGTTGTGTGTTTCTATTGCAGAAGTTCCGGGGGCTGGTAATATTGTATGTCCTGTTATCTTTGCAATTATTTTAGGATGACCGCCTTCAATCGTATCATGTATATGGCGGTCTGTTGTGAGTTTTTCAGATACCAAATAATACCCTGTTAAATCAGGCATATAACTTAACCAAGAATGTTGAGAAGTGTGGTTAAGTACGAAAGTTATTGTCTTACCCAAATTACTATGAGTTATACCATTTGTAGCAGTTAAGTCGAAAACTGGTTTGACTATGAATTGTGCAGAATATGCTTTTCCTATAGCAACTTGTTCCCCAGAACTATGAAAATCCCGTCTATTTGTAAATGCATTTGAAGAGAATGCATTCAATGAACTAAAATATCCCTCATCATCTTGCAATAGGTGTGCAATAGATTTAGTTCCTCTCATTGCTAGATTGCTTTTAGACACCATTAAATTTCTAGAGTGTTGGTCTTCAAGGACATTATTATGATTAGTAGCATAAGCAGAATATGTGCTATCTGCTACACCTGTTAATTTTGAACTAGTCAAAGAAATATCAGTTGCTTCTCCTGATATTGCATTTGAAAGGTCTTTGAATAATCCAATGCAACCGCCATAGATATGCGAAAAGTAAGGACTATTAGTTGCTGATAAACCCATACTGAATTTATCATCAAAACTAATATTTACGCCGGTACTGTAAGTCCGTTCCATTAATCCACATACTACTCTAGACATATGAAGCATGTTTTGGTCTGTTGCTGAAAACCAATCATAGGAGTGATGGAATGGCGAATAATGCCTATCTTGCATATTTGTGGGAGATTCACGAACTGCTGGAATTAACGGTAGTATGATATTGTGAGGGTCAAATTTAACTTGGCTAAGTCCACTTAGATATTTCAAACCACCATAAGCGAAATTTTCAGTAGTGATATTCCCTCGCATAATGTAAACATTAGTGAATGGTATGCTATATGTCCCATCCTTTCTATCATTTCTGAAAGTTGAATCTGTAGTGGTGGCTAAATTATTGATTTGAAATGAGGGACTAGAATATAATTTGAATGATTCCACACCGTAATGGTCAGATGTACCATCAAATCTGAGTATGTCTGATGCTCCTGACCCATATGCACTTGATATGGTAATCAAATTATTTGCCAGCCAATCTGCTGATACACTTCCATTACCCGCCGTAGTATAAGTTGGCCCTGTAATTTTCCTAGCGGCAATAAATCCATTCAAGTTGTTATCTAGAACAATTTCATCACCCTCATCAGAATTAGTCCCAATATCATTAACATTGTAGAAAACATCACCAACAGTATCAGCAACTGTATTGCCGGTAACAACTGTTTGGTTACTTACGGTTATTGTTCCACTATCTACAGTAGGTTTTGCCATCATTACATAATCAAAATACTTTACTCTAGGAATTTCATCTGCTGGTTTCAATGATTCAAAATCAACTGGATTGAAATGCCAATCAAATGTTGCTTCAACAAGTCTAGCAACACCCCATCTTTTGATTTTATCAGTAGTCATAATTTGGCTAGCACCACCCTGACTTGCACTTTTAGATGCTGATTGTATGGTAGTATTCTCAAACATATTTTCTATTTTTTCAGTTTGTTTTGTTGTACCAGTATAATGTTGATGTGAAACACTATTGATAGTAAAGGACTCTCCTTCAAGGATGATACCCAGTGAATCAAAATTGATAGTATGGAAAGATAAATTATTCCATACTAATTTTGAAGATGGGAGTATATCACCTGTTGCGAAAAATTCGTATGGTATTGTTCTAGGGTCAATCTGCTCAAAAGAAGAATAACGAATATCTGTTTCTAAATCATGCCCCACATCAGTAATAGAATTATTGTGTGCATATGATTTGATTAAGGGACTAGAGCCATAGAAATTAGAAAGATAATCCCATCCTTCTAGAGTATTACTACCTGCAAGTGGCTTGTTGTCTATTGTAGGGTCAGGAGTGTATGTAACACCGCCACCATACACTCCATAACCAATCGCATATCCTTGAATTTTTTGCGGTCTAATTCCCTCATTGTATATGCTATCATATGTTCTTGTTAGATTTCCCGGCTCTAACTTTTGAAAATCCCAATATCGTATAGTGTCCTCAGAACCATAAATAGAACTATGGGTATTTTGTAATCTATGTAAATACCCTCCTGTGTTTATGTTGCTATTCACAGTGTATATCTTAGCACCGTCACCAACACCATCTTCTGCGCGAGTATCAGAAGTGTTAGTATCTATCCTTCCTAAAATTACCGGGAAAATTGGAGCAATTTCAAGTTTAGTCAATCCTTCTTTCTGTTCGTTAATCTTGACTATATCGAAAGTTTCTGAATTGAGTAGTGTTACATTAGATTTCGTATTAGTTACACCATTTTCATTACCGATATTGAAAGCGAATTCTGAATCTTCTGATGATATTGCTGTCGGAGAAGAAATATCATACCCCAATCCTCGACTAGTAGAATAATCACCAATGTTAGATGTTAAACCTAATGAAGTTAGAGTGAAATCAGAAGAAGCAATACCTGCACCATCATAAGTCAAATCTAATGATTTGTCGAAAACAATTCCTTTTTCACTTAATGAAGTGTAGTCACTCAGTCTTTTATCATGAGCAGCATTGCTTTGTATTGCTTTCAACCCTGTGATTTTATTTGCATCTGAAATATCAAATGTCTTGCAATATTTTATTGAAGCGTAGTCGCCCAATACATTTGAAGGAGCATTATTGAATAGAACTATTCTATCATTCTGACCGAAATAATTGTTTTCAACGCTTTTCACAACACCAACGAATTTATCGTCTGATGTAGTTACAATATTGAAGATAATATCTGTTGGGAATAGGCTAGCATTATCATCTTTATTGATTATATTCGCACTAATGGTCATATCTTCTACAGGTGTAAATGTATTAGATGCTGTTAATTTAGTAAAAGAACTCATAGCAATATCTTTTGAATGATTCATATTTTTATCTAAGACTTGCATTAGCAGTATAGAAATATCATCTCTAGCCGCTACTTTGAATATAGGTGAACCGTTAGAAAAATCATAATTCGCCTCTTCCACTAGACCAGTAAATACTTCTTCATGTAAAACATAGTTTTCTCCTAAATTGTAATAATGCATCAGTCTGCCTGTGGACTGATAGAATTTTCTAGTATCGTTTTTTAATTTCATATATTTATTGTCTTTATCAACATAGTCTATTTCGTTCACATGAGAATTATATTTACCTACTGTAAATCTGCTGTTATACAGTTTAGTATTTTTCTTTTCTATTGTATTACCATTCAAAGTAATACGATATTCTCCTGTTGCCTGACCAGCACTATTTACTAATGCTTGATTGGTATTTACTTTAGTATCTGCGACAAACTCAAAATTCAAAACTCCTGTATATGGAGAAATAAACATTGTTTTTTTACTGACTGTTTCTCCTTGTGAAGTATCAGTCCATATCTTTGCTGTCGTTGCTCGCTTCCTTTTAATGGTGAAGGCTTGTTCTAATGGCGAAGAATTACTTTTCGTAGTTATTGTATTGATAACATAGTAATAATCATCAATCAATACAATACTATCTGTATTTAAGAAAGAATTCAAATCAATATCCTTATCTTCCAATTCCCTGATTACAAAAGAATGGTCACTTCCAACTACTAGTTTATCCACCTTACCAACAATCTTTTTCATTTGAAATGATGAATTATAAATAGCATTTCTAACTACTACTTTTTCATTATTCTTCACTTTCAAATGTTGTATTCCACTCATATCAAGTGCAGAAAAAGTCAATAATTTAGTGATTCTATTTCTAGGACTATTCAATATTATATCTTGAATATTGGGAACCATATCGTTTTTCAGTTGTGATTTCTCAAATGTGAGATATTTACTTGGGCCAATTAAATTACCATCTAGAGTAGAAGCACTTACTGCTACTAAATCACCAGTATGCCTATGCATATTTGGAAATGCCTTATGCCAACGAACGCAATCAAAATTACTATCATCATCATCATCATTTTTATTTGCATCAACTAAGGTAGCATCCAATCTGAATTCACCTAGATTTTCAATATTTGAATTAAATTTGTATTCAGTCCTAAACACTACATTTTGTATTGTCTTGCCTATTCTTACATTATCTGAACCATCTGCAATAAGCCTTCTAGCATAATCTAAGTAGAATCGGTATTCATTCCCTACTGTTGAATAAATGCTTTCTATGTTACCTAACCAATTTCCTGAAGAAGTGAAGATAGATTGACCTTCAGTTAGTTTATTCCATATTGATAAAGAACTGACTTCAAAATATTTAGTTGCACTTCCAATATCATAAATTGCATGAGCATCATGGCTTGTAATACTGATAGTATGTGGATAACCATACCAACGCAAAGAAGTAAGAGTGTATTTTGTGGCATAATCAAGGTGGTCGTTTTCATCTAATCTATCATTGTAGAAGTAGAAAGTAGGGCGACTAACTACACTAACTTCATCATACTTTGTAGTATTGACGGCATCTATATCGCCCCTCAATCCATAACTAACAGCCACTACATCAGTATCAGTTTTTGCTGGCCCTTTGAATATCCATAATTTAGTATTGATAGGAACACTAGTTGGGTATTCAGGGGAGAATTCAACTCCGTCACCAAAATCGTCAAAGGCGACAATTCTAGTTATTTTAGCAAAATGTGGCCGTATTGTGTTTGTCCCAACAGAATTAATATCGGGATTGAGTAGAATGAAATAATCGTAGTTCTCTATGTCTATTCCTGTTTCATCAGTTGCTGGTGTATCACTAGTGGAATAAATGAATCTGCGGTTTATTTCTGGAAGGTTTACTGTTGAATCATATATCTTAACTTTGAAAGGGTGAGTTTCATCTCTATTTACAGCATAACTAGTGAGTGAAGTATTTGTAGGTAATAGGCGATTCCCAATAAGCCCTGCATTATCATTAGAAATACTTCCACCATGAGGACTCTTTCGTATTTCTGTAAATATTGCAGAATCCAATAAACCCGCACTACTACTAATATTTTCACTTATTAGATTAGTAGTGGTGGTAAGTGGATTTACAGATACATCATGATATGCCTTTCCTTTAATGGTTGGAGAATTCCTAGCATCATAATCATAATCAGTGCCATCTACAAAACTACTTTCAGTTTGGCCTGAATTTATGGGAAATATCATTCTTCCATATCCACCGCCCATATTCACACACCGAATGCATAGTAGAATAGAATATTAGGATATGAAGGGGCTAAAGAAGTTAGACCATCACTAGGTTCTTTTCCTGTATGCATACAAATCTCAAATAATTCTCCAAAGAATTGTTCTGCGTTAATTGTGCCGCGTCCTATATGGCAATCACTAGGATGAAGTTGAACTGTTTTCAATGATATTTTTTCTCTAGCGAGTTCTGTATCATCAATGTATAGTAGTAGTGTTCCACCCTTGAGATATGTAAATGATATTTTATACATCTGTTCTAAATAAAGGGCTTCTCTAGGTTGTGATGTTAGTAAGCCATTAGTGGTCTGTGTTGCAGAAGATACTGAAAGTAAAGTTATCACATTACCAGTAACACTATCCACAACACCTAATAATTCACCACTAGTATTGTATATCTCATTTCCAGCCCCTATACCATTAGCGGCATTTGAATTTACTGTTATATTTTTATTACCAATATCGCTATAATTTGCACTAGTAGCGAATTTCGTCAAGTTAGTGGATAATCCCTCATAGTATCCATCTTCATCATAGTACCCCCACAATTTATTTTCTGTTAGTATAACTGCTTCTGAACTAATAGTAGCGGTGCTACCTGTTTCATCAGTTATCTCAGCAACAATCTTGTATTCCGCAGGTTGATTGAAATTACTACTTGTTGTATTTTGTAGATAGAACTTGAAATTGGTATTATGAAAGAGCATCATTTTATGTGTATTTCTATTTGCTCCAAAATATGCTACACTTTGATAGTTAGAAGTTGTATCAGCATGATTATCAAGACTTAGGTTTGGGCTTGGTGATGTTTTCTCAGAAGTTAGTAGTCCATTCCCTGAAGTTCTATGTCCATATCCATTCACATCATAGGGGGTTATGATTGCGTCTATTGTGAAGGATTCATTATGGCCCCATAGCCTACCTTTTCTCATTTCTGCTTCTGATGTGCTTCCAACAATTACAGCATCATCATAATTTATGTTAAGATAACCATTACTCAAAATTGGGAAAACCAATTTGTATGCTTCTCCGATATATACTGCATTCGCCATTGATTTCAACTCAAGAAATTTTCCTTCATTACTTTGGCTTCTTCAAAGTCTAGTGTGAATTGTATTTGGGGAGATTCAGTACCTGTAATGGTAGTATTGAAAGTACGGATGAATCCTGTAATTCCTACTGCGTTACCATCTATCTCTAGTTTCACACCATCAGCATTTATTGCATCTGATATTGGTGTGAATGCTTTTACACCACCCCCAACCATAGCAGTTCCTGAATTATCATATAGTCTGTTTTTCCAAGTGAAGGGGATTAGTGGTAAATCTTCAATATCATCAGTTTCACTATTTTCTCCCGCCATAGGGCGTGGAGCAATAGATACATGGTGATAATCAAAATTGTGGTCTGCTCGACTAGGAATCAAAATTATTATCTTATTCATACTTTGGTCATCTTGCATGGCACTACCATCAACATAGGAATGAATCAATTGAGCCATTTCAAATGAAGTTAATCTGACTGTTTTCGCATTGTCTGATGAACTTTGCTTAGTTATTGTTTGGTCTAACAAAAATCCCGTCAAATTTATTGTCTTTTCAGACATACCAATATCGAATGCTAATTTCATAGACTCACCCCTGACCATGCCTGATAATGGAATACCCATAGCGGGAACAGTTTTGTTTGTGTTTATTGTGATACTTTCTACAAACAAAGGTATCCTGTTAGAATGAGTGCCATCTGCATTACCTAATTCATTCCTTCTTTGCAACTCAAGGAACACTTTCCAATTTTGAAAACTATCACTCATCAGAATCTACCTGCCGTTGCACCTGTTCTATTCATCTGTAGATTAATGTGTTTAGCCACCTTGTTCGCTATATCCCTTATTTCAGCGTCTGAAGCACCCACCCTGCCGTTGATATGCACATGGATGGAATTACCCCCCATACGCCTACTTTGAGCGTTAGAATGGACTCTTGCACCCGAAGGTAAGGAAACTAATTCCGGCCCTCTTTCACCCACTATAGCCAATCCACCGGAAGAAACACCGCCAGTAGCAAATTGAGGAATATATTTTCCTATTATTGGTAACTTACCTAACATCTTGAATACGGCTCCCAATAAACCAGCAATTACTGTAACAATCAATTGCATGAATAATAGGAATCCACCCAAGAGGACTTGAGCAATACCTATCAACATCTTAGTCATTCCTCTAATGAACATTCCTCCATCACCTGTGAATGCTCCCTTTAGTACCATGAAAATTCCCTTTAGAAAATCAACTACCCCTCCAAATATTGTAGTCATTCCTTTGAAACTTTCTTCAAATTTCATGAATCTACTTTTCAATTTCAATTGTTTGAAGATGAACACCACTAGCATTATCGCCGCAGATATGACGAAGAAGTAGTATAATCCTTTGACGAAAAACGATAAAGCAACTTGAAAGAATCTACCTATGAATTTTACAGACCCCCTTAATGCATCACCTATTTTCGTCCAAGTTCCCTGTCCTCGTTTGAATTTGCCCCAAAATCGTCGCTGTCTCTTGAAGAATATCTCTTGGTCTACGCTGAAATATGATGCTGGATTCTTCTTTCCTCTATCAAGGACGCTTCCTAGCATTATTCCACCTTTTTCTGACCGAAGCGCACCACTTTTCAAGAAAGATGCCGCACGACCACTCATCATTTTTTTTATTGCTTTTCCCATTGAACCTTCTGCTTCACTAATGATTCCCCCATACATTCTCTTGACTTGTTCACCAGCCATATGTTTTGCTACTTTAGTAGCATAACCTTGTTTCTCATATTGTTCAGTAAATAGTTTGAGTTGCCTTACAATATCAGAATCCATATGTTTTGCGTCAAACTTACCATGTAATCCTCGCATTAGTATCTGTCTTGATTTTTTCAATTTAACCAAAGTATCAGATAATTTGATATTGGCTTCTGCACTTTTCAAGGACGATTCCATACTCTCTAATTGGTGTCTATTGTATGCGGCCATTATTTGTCCGAGAGCGCGAATACGATTTTGTAACTTCCAAAGACCTGAACCGGATAATATTCTACTAGCGATAGTCCAACCCTTGCTACTATCAGAGGCTTCACCAAATGATACCGCCAATCCTTCTGCTGAATCAGAAAGTAATTGTATAGCATTACCTAGTTCTGTGGTAGACTTCCACACTTCTTCTTCGGTCATAATCAACTACTCTTTTGTTTGTTCATTTCTCTTTTCATTTCTTGGTGTTTATGGTCTTCTATTTCTGAATGGATAGATAGCATTTCTAACATCAATTTCAATGGGGTATTCCTAGCATCAGAAGGGTTGATATGGAATATTTTACTGTAGGTATAGAGTAAGACTCGGAAACCAATATCAGGTGGAACATTACCACCTTTTATTGCTTTACGAATCAAGTTTCTTTTCCCGTATCAGCCTCCAAAATATCTGAGAAAGGATTTGGTAATACATCTTTCAATTGATTCCCTACATAGGGATTCAGTCTTAGAAGGTCAATAGCCGTTAGACTAGGCTCAGTCTTTTCTACGAATTCCTCTACCATGAACCGATACATTTTGTTCAAATCAAAGTCTAATTCTTGATTCTTAGCATCTACATTCATCACAGTAGATAGGGCTTGTTCCACTTGAAGCCAAGTGGGTTCCTTAATCCATACTTTCAATATTTCATCAGAATCAGGTTCTACCTTCAGATGATGGCATTCAGTTTCCATTCTTACGAACAGTTTGTTCTTATCGCTTACTATAACTTCATTCATTTATTTCTCCACCTACAAAAACCAACATACATACAAACATGTTGGTGGAATAATAAAAAGACGCTCCCTACTTGAAAAACGCCTCCTATTTAATTTTGAGATGCTACTCCGCCGACTGTAACAATTCCCCATGTGCCTTCATAGAAGGTATCAGTTCCTAGAGTTCTAGCAGTAGCAGTTACTTCTACTTCTAGTGGCCCTTTGTCTTCAGGGAAAGGAATAGTAACTCCGTTAATGAGATAGTCTTCTAGAACAATTTTGATTGTCTCTGTTTCAGCATTTCCACCAGTTATTGTAGAAGACTCTTTTGTGAAGACCAATTCGATTTGATTGGTTGAACCCGATATTTCATTCGCATTTCTCAATTCATCCCATACTTCAGTATCTGTAATCATCATAGTCAAACTCAATTCATATGTTCGTTGTGCTGGAATATGGGTTGATACCATTTGTCTATTGTAATTTCCAACATAAGTCTGTGCAGTTAAATTGTTGCTGATTACTAAAGAACCAGTCTTAATTCTACTAACAGTCTGTCCGAACAATTTGATTGCTCCACCTGAATATAGGAATGGGTAGTTATCAGTAGTATTAGCACTAAAATTCGCTAACCCTGCTGCTGCTGTTAGTGGTGTAGTTTCTACGACTCCATGCATTGGTATGTTTGCATTAGGCATATCAAAAGCCCTACGAGTCATCAAATCTAGTGAGGTTTTTAGTTCCATTCCTTCTTCAAAAGTCAGCGTCAAACTATTCACTTGGCAACCTGTAAATACTCTAGAAATCATATTCTCATTTGGAGTAAGAGCATCTATAGCAGTAGTTCCTGTTCTACCATCCTTAGAATATAGAACTTCTAAAGCGAAAGAAGGAAGGGTATCTCCATTGGCTTCTCCAAAAGTGTATTTGATGGGTGTTCCGTCCCATTGGTGCATGTCTCCAAAACCACTTACACTTGCATCAGTAGCCGCACGATAAACAGGCGCACCTGCGGAATTACTCAAAGGTGGATAGAAAACCCCTGCTTTTGCTCTAACCATTGTTTGAGTCTCATGATTTGTATAGAATCCCTTATGGGCGGCGATATTACCATCAGAACCTGCGATTAAATCTATAGATGATTCCCCACCACTCATTGATGTTATTTTACCAAGTGCATAATACAACCATGAACCGTTATTTAGAGATAGGTCTAGTGAAGCCCCGCTTACAGTTTCTCTAGTTTTGAACTGATAATCGAAGTTTCTTCCACCAGCCGCCGCTAGATTCATTTGTTTCATTTCTACCTCTATATTAGGT
>TARA_R110000824_G_scaffold142125_1_pt1 | contig 22833 bp, 10 predicted proteins | sample TARA_R110000824 | Tara Oceans TARA_R110000824 (sample SAMEA4397747) | marine metagenome | biome: Polar Biome; feature: [MES] marine water layer (ENVO:01000295) within the mesopelagic zone...; material: water (ENVO:00002006), including particulate matter (ENVO:01000060) such...
TTTTTTTTGTTCCTTATATTTGGATGTTTTTAGAAACCTATTAATTGTTTTCTTATTTTATTTTTTTGTTTTTTGTTTTTAATAGCTTCTTTAATTTCTTCATCAGACTTACCTTCTTTTTTCATTTTCTCTTTCATTTTAACATACCAAGGTTTATCTTTATCTAAAGGTTTAAATACTTTTTTTGTTTTATTTTGAAGTTGCAATATTTTTTCTACTCTTTCATCTTGGTTGTTTAATTTTTTTATTTCCCAAGTTTTAAGTTTAAATTGCTTTAATATACTTTCTTGTTCCCAAGCATTATATTTCTCAGGCTGATCTCTATATATATTTTCTCTGTCAGCAGTTTCTTGTTTGATAGTTTTAAGTTGCCACTCTGACCAACCACCTAACATAGCAACCCTTTGCCAAACATCATTGTCTTCATCTAAAGCTCCTTGTATATTATTAAACTTATTTAACACTCTATCTAAAGGCACGTTAGTCACCGCTGTTACAACTTTAGCAGTAGCTTCATAAGCTGGATTACTTAATGAAAAACCTTCAGTAGTCATTTTTTCTCTTCTCTCAGCGCTATCAAAATTCCAAAGCGCTTGTTTTACTTTAGATACTTTAGAACTTATAGGTGGAGAGAATTGAGTTAGCTTCCAAGCTGCATCAACATACTCAGGTCTTTTTCTTCCTGACCTTTCGTAAAGATCAAATAAGAAATTTTTACCTACAGAAACAGCAGCTCCACCTATTCCTAAACCTCTTAGTGTTGAGTCTAGCATACCATTTAATACTCCTAAGTATTTTTTATTTTTTTTCTTATCATAAGATTCTAACTCCTTATCGGTTAGCTCATCTTCATCATCTCCAAATCCTAAAGCAAAAGTAGCTTGCTGAAGCATATTAAATAATATATTTTGAGCAAAGCCATAGTATATTACTTTACTTATGTTAGCTTTGTCATCGCCTCTTCTATTTATAAGATCTTGTATAGCTCTTTTTTGTATTCTAGCATATTGCATAGGAGTATTAGCCCAAGCTAAAACTATTCTACCTAAAGAACCAGATTGTTGTTGAGATATTTTAGATGGATCAGAAGACTGTTGAGATATTTCAGCTGTTTCTCTCCACTCTCTAAGAGATTGCTCTTCAGCTTTAGACAATTCCATACCTTGTTTAACTAAATCATTAACTCTGTTCCTATAGAAAGTAGCTCCACCAGATGCTATAGCAAAACTATCAGCGTATTGAGTAGGTAAATAACCTTTTTGCAATATATAATTTATAGCTGCTTTAGCTTTGTTCTTACTAGTAGCAGCTGCATCAGCTATCTCTGATTCAGATATGTTAAGCTTTAAGCCGTTACGTCTATCTCTAAGATAAGTAGAATTCATTAACATAGTAAAATCTTTCCAATATTGAGGTTGATTTGCAAAAGCTTTACCAGCCTGTATTGGATTGTTAAAATTCCAATTCATAAAGTTTATAGCTGATATTGTTTGCAATACCGCAGATCTAGTATTAAAAAACATAACAGCTCCAACAGATCCATTTATGTAGTCTAAAACTCTATTGCTTAATCTATTACCTGTTTCAAGTCTGTTTCTTCCAGATTTCATCCTAGCTAATATATTTTCCATAGCTTCTCTATACTTTGTGCCATATAAAGCTTCTAACTTATTTAAGTTTTCTTCAGAGTACATTGCAGCTACATTGTCAGTATAACCAGATTCTTGTAAATATTTAGATCTTTTTTCTTTATTTATTATATCAATTAAGTCACCTGTTATACTTCCAACTAACCACTGTTCGCCAGGATCTGTATACTCTTCTTCTTTAGTTAGAGTTAGCAATTGATCAGCAAATAGCTTTAATTTAGTATCATTTTCTATAGTATCTGATAGTTCTTTTAAATCTCTTTTAGATAAACCTGGAACAGTTTTACCAGCTTTATTCCACAAATAAACTCTAACAGCTTGTTCATTTGTAAATCCAGAGTCATTCTTTTTTCTTAAATCTTTAGGAACATCAAGTGATTTTTTTAACTGCTTAAAATCTTGCATTAAGTTTATTCTAGCAGCTGTTAAACTTTCTACAGCTCTAGCGTAAGGATCTATTAAATGTTTTTTATACCAAGCCATTTGAGAATCTCCTAGTTTACCTTTAGCTAGAGTAGCATATAATAACCCTGTTAAATCTTCAGCAGAATAAGGTATGAAAAATTTAAAATTACCTTTACTTGCTCCAATAGTTTTAGCTTTAGCAGGTGAATATTCTTTAAAAAATTCCACGCCAGTTGTTTCAGCTAGTAACATGTTAAAATCTTCGCTAAGCTGCTTAGACTGTTTTATTTTAGCTAGTTGAACTTGAGACTTAACGTCTATAACACTTAAAACGTCTTGAACAGCTTTAACGTTTTGATAAGCGTCATCTGCAAAATAAAAATCATTATAACCTTCTGCAGCTTTATCTATTATCCAATTAGCTTTTGCTTCACCAGGTGATTTTCCTAAACCAATTATGTTTTCTTTTTTAAACTCTAAACCTTCAGCTTTTAAAAAGTCATATATAGCTTGTTGAGCATTAGGACTTCTTGCTGTTAATACAAATAAATCTTCATTACCTCTAGCTTTTTTAATAGTTTCAGCAACTTCAAATAAAGGACCACGACCACCTTCAGTAACATTATCAAAATCACTAAAGTCCATTGTCCATCCATCTTCTATCATCTGAGCAGCGTCAGTAGCAAATTTTTCAGCATTCATTTCAACTATTTCATTTCCTTTCGTAGCGAATACTTTATTGTCACTAGTTGCTAATGTATCATCAAAGTCAAATACTCTAATTTTTTTAATAGGTTTATCTAAAGCATTGGCATTTGCTAAAGCAGCATCAATACTAGCGGCTTTACTTAAAAGCTCACCCATACTTAAATCTCCTTCTACATCTAAAACTTTAGATTGTTGTAAAATAGTGGTAGTATTTTTATTAGCGTTATTTTGAGTTTCAGCTAAACTAGGATTATTGTTATTAGGAAATTTAGTGTAATCAGCTAATGTTTTTTTAGCCGTTTTTAAATCACCACCTAAAACTACATCTCTTATTAGTTGTCTTTGTAACGCTACAACATTAGGCATTGTATTAACGGAAGTAGCTACTCCTAATCCAAACTCTTCTACTATAGATTTGCCAGTTAAAGGATTTATAATTTTATTTAAATTAATACCAGCTTCTGATAATCTTATTATTGAATTATCTAATATACTAAAACCTTTAGGTAATCTTTTATCTAGCTTAGCCATGTCTAATAAGAAGTCATTAGCTTTAGATAATTGAGTTTGAAAATAATTTTTTCTAATAAAAGGAAATATTTCTCTAGTTTTATTATTAGCAATAGCCCATATTAGAGAAGCTCCAACAGTTGAAGCAGGTGGATTATGTTCTTCTATGAAAGGTCTTTGATTTTTATTACCTTGTTTAGATCCATCAGGTCCATAATTAAAATCTGAGTCTACATGAGTGAAAGGAGAAGATATTTTAAGTAAACCACCAGTCGCTTGATAACCTTGAGCTATTATTAAAGCAGCAGTTGAAGCAGGCATTTTAACAATTTTTCCTGTTTTTTCTCCTAATTCGTTTACTTCTTCAACTCCAATATTGACAGCGTCATCTAACTCAAACGCTACATCTTCTAACACTTGCATGTTATCTTGAGATCTTTGTTTAAATTTGTTTATAAAAGCTTTAGTTATTCTTTCTCTAACAGAAACTTTTTTAGGTATTAAAGCGTTTTTATCAGTATTTTTTCTTGCAGCTTCTAAAGCTTCGATGTAATTAGGATCAGTTTTTCCATAATATAATCTACCTCTTGATGGTACTAAGTTTGTTACACCATCAGGGTAAGTTACTCCTTTTCCAATACTTCCATCTTGTTTTTTAATTGACACAGACTCTACCCATGATCCAGTTGATAGCTCATAAAAGTAAACTCCATCTTTTGCTTTTATTTTGTTCTTTTTTAAATAAGCATCTAACCGCTTAGCATCAGGCGTTAAATCGCCATTTGTTTTCTTTTTATTAACTTGCTCTCTCAAAGCGCCAGCTGCAGCCGGCATTGATGATTCAAAAACATTTAATGATAAACCAAAAGTTTTAATATCATTAAGAACTTGTATTATTTTAGCAGCTCTATTACTGTTAGTAACGGTTATACTTCCTTTTGGTAACCCAGCAATCACACCAGCAGCATTAATATCACTTGCTTCAGCAGCTAGTATTAAATTACCAACATCTTCAGGTGAAAAACCTTTTTTAAATAAAGCTCTAGGATCTCTTTGTATTTTTCTACCTATTTGAGCCATAACCTTAGGATCCGTAGCTGGTTTAAATATATTAGGTATCATATCTTTGCCTAATTCTACAGCTAAACCGGAGCTAACTTGAGTTTTCTTATTGCCTCTTGCGCCACTACGAGCACCTGTTTTAGGATTTGTTATTGGTGGAAATATATTTTTTAATAAGTCTTCTGTTGTAAAGTTTTTAAGAGTATAAGAGTTAACACCTTGGGATGTGTTTTCTACGTAAACCTTATCATCAAGCATTGCTTTGTCTATGTCAGATTGTTTAGTAAGTCGTTTAGGTGGATTAGTAAATACTCTATCTTCTGGTTTTACTTGAGATTCTAGATTTACAAAAAACTTTGTAGGCATTTGCTTTAATTTAGGAGCAATTTTCTTTATGTTTTCTTCATAAGTTTTACCTGTTCCTAAAGCTTTTTTAAGCTGAGGTGTTAGCTTTTCATCTAATACTTCTTTTATAAAAGATTTAAAGTTTTTATCCATAACATCTGGCTTTACACCAGCTTCAACCTCTAGTACTGCTGTTTCAATAGCGTCTTCAAGTTCTTGAGTAACTAAAGATGGTAAAGCTTCTTTCATAGTAGATCTTGGAAGAGCTTCATCTCCTCTATCGATATCTCCCTCTATATCTATAGTTTCATCTGTTAAATCAAAACCAGGACCTTCATCTGTTTGTTGACCTAGCCTAGTGTTTCCACCTCTAGACGTAGGAGCTTTAGCATAATCTTTTTTAACATCAAGTAAAGATTTATTTATTATAGGATTTTTACCTAACAAATAGCCAAATAAACTTTCGTTTTTGCTTGGATCAAAATTCTTTAAAACTCTAAGTGATACATTTTCTTTTACTTTTCTTCTAATGTCATTTTTAACTTCTTCTGGATTACTAGCTAAAGATACAGCTTCAGATAAAGCCTTGTCATTACTTATGATTTGATTTATAGTACCATCTAATAAATTAGTATTTTGAATTGCGTTATAAGCTGTAAAGCTAGCTTCTGAATCTGACTGAAACTCTTCTTTAGTTTGAAACTTTCTTTCACCATTTTCATCTTGTACTATTACATCTAGCACATCTTTTATTTGTTTACTTTGCTGCTTAGGAACTTCAACTTCTTCTTCTTCAATAATTATATCATTATTGTTTTCATCTTTTTTAGTTAATTGATCTATCTCTATTTTTCTCTCTTTTTCTTTTCTTTCTTGAATTTCTAAACCTTGTTGAAGTTGCTTTTCATCAAATTCAACTAGACCAGCTCTAACATTTTTAACACGATTACTAGTCTTATTATTTACTACAGCATCTCTATGTTCAATTATTAAATCTAAAAGGTCTCTTTCATTTTTAATTTTTACAGGAATATTAAAAGCGTTCCTATACATAGTTCTCATATTACGAGATAAATTCTTTATAAAACCTTCATTTAAATCTAGTTTTGTTAATCCTTGTGTTTTTGTATCTGCTATTGCATCCCCAAAAAACATTATTAGTTCTTCAGCTAACATGGAAGCAGTGTATTTAGGATCATTTCTATAAAGCTCTTTTAATGCATTTATCTTAGCTTTAGCTCTTAAGTTCTGCGATGTGTTAGGTAGACTATTTATTTTATTTTCTATTAAATTAGATAATGCAAATACAGCACCTTTATTTTTAGGATTTTTTAATATTTCAGATAAAAACTGGTGTCTATCTTCGTGAACAATAACATCTATATCAGCTTCTTTGTCTAGTATTATAACAGATCCACCGTCAACTGTTTCATTAATATATAAACCACTTTCTTTAAATTCTTTTCGTTGTTTTTCGGTTAGATTATATTCATCAAGTATTTCATTTTGATTTCGGCTATCAGTAATAATAACCTGAGCATCGCCCTGTTCTTCAACATTTTTAATTGCTTTACTTTTAATTATCTTCTTTTCTAATAGCTCAGCTTTCATGCCTCCAGTCTTCTGATCTTTTTTTACTGCTACTTCAATAGCTATTTCTCTATCTTTTATTTCCTGCTTTATGGCAGAAGAAGCAGGACTATTTTTTGTTAATTGCTTTTTTAAATTGCTTATTTCTAATTCTAATTGCAATACAGTTTTAATTGCTTTACTAGATAAGTTGTCAGGTAAGGACTCTAATATACCAGCAACATTGCTTAAAGTTTCTAAATTAAGTTTTAATTGTTTTTCTGATATTTTATTTTGAGCAAATAATTGTTCTTGTTGATTTTTATAAGCTTTTCTAAGCGCCGGAGTTTTAGCAAATGCTGAGAATGTAGCTATATTTTTAGCAGAAGCTTTTTCTAAATTATTTTGTTGTATAATGCTTATAGTTCCACCGATACCAGCTAGTGGAGCTGTAGCTATAGCAGTTACAACAGCTGTTTCCCACCACCTATCGTAAGTATCTTGATCAAATTGTTGTTTTTCAAAGAAGTCAAACTGATCACCTGATCTCCATGAATTAGAAGTAAATTTACTTAACATATCTAAACCATCTTGAGAAAGCTCAGTAGCTATCTCACCACCAACTCCTGGAACAAATTTAAAAATTCCTTGCTTAATCAAACTACTTACGTCACGTCTAAAAAGTCTTGCAAGTTTAGCTGGACTAATTTTTTTACCACTTTTGAGAACTCTACCTAAAACATAGTTAGCCATTTTACCTTTGCTAATACCCGCGAAACTTTCAAAACCTATTTTTTCTAATATAGTAGTGCCAACAATCATAGCTGACTTATAAGCTAATTTTTCATTAGGGCTTAAAGGCGTGTAATTAGGATTTAATATCTTAACAAATTTACCGTCTTCACCTAGTATTTCATTTCCATCAGCATCTTTTTCAAAACTAAAATTACCTTCTTCATCTCTTAAGAACTTAGTTTCATCTTCTATGTTTTCTATTTCAACTTCTAATCCTTCTGATATCCTCAATCCAGCAGAAATACCCATTCCTAGACCTATGTTAGCACCACCTGTTGCTACAAATCCAAAACCAAAATCAACTGCCATATCTACTATAACTCCCCAAGCTTTTCCAGTCGGAGATTCCTCGAAATTTTTAACATAAATATCATCCATATCTGGATCGTCATGGTCTCTTCTAAAGTTTGCATCAGCTATACTTCTCATTCTTGCTTTAGACTCTTCCCAATACTGATTAGCTGCCTCTGGATCGTCTGAAGCTAATCTATCAGCTGCATTCATTAAATCAATTGCAGTTCCTACGCCTCCTTTAACTATATCAAAAACACCGGTTTTAGCTCTATTTACTGTATATTTTAAAAAACTTCCTCTACCAGCAGTGTGCTCTGCCCAGTCTAGGAAAGTAGATGTAGATCTCATTAAACTTTGATGAGCATCTTCTAAGAAGTCTTCTTGTAAAAAATTTTGCTCTAACAGTAAACTGTAGTCTATGTTAAACGTGCTTTGAACATTTTGAAGTCTAGTATTTAAATCAACTTTATATTCTCTGCCACTTTCAAAACCAGCCTTTTTCCAAGTTTTTTCAAATCTTTTATTAGCTCTTTCATAAGGCTTTAGCTTTCTATTTAATAAATCAATCATCGGTGAAGCTGATTTTTGTAGTTCCTCTATTTCACCTCGTAAACTTTTTTGTTCTTCTATTAAAGGTTTTAATCTTTTAAAAGTTTTTTCATCTACTCTTCCATCTTCATCTGTATCCGCCTCTTTTACTATAGTATTTATTTCAGTAAATCTTTGATTTTTAACTTTAATCTCTTCGTTTAATTGCTTTAATTTATCATTTGTATTGCTATATTCTTCGTCTGAATTAATAGCTCTTATAGATTTATCTAATTTACTTAAAGGTTTATAAGATTCCTGTACTTCACTAAATCCTTTTTCAATTTTATTCTTTAAAACATTTAATACTTTTCCATTTTGAATTATAGAATTTTGAAAACCTTTGGTTTGTTCTTCTTTTGCCATAACAAGAGCTGGTGAAGGTGCTTGACCTACATCTAAAGAGTCAGAATCTAGATAAGCTCTATCGTAGCCACTTTCTTTTTTGTGTTCTTCAATAGAACCAAGCATTGCATTTTTAATTTTACTAATACCACTTTCCTCTCTTGTATCGGAGTACATGCTTAACACTATTGGATCACTATTAAAGCCTGGATTTTCTTGCAATTCATCAAAATTATCACTAACCCGAGGTTTTCTACTAAAAGGTCCTGTCATTCCCATAATACCAGGTATAGAAGAAGCTTTTTGGTCTCTATATTCAGATTTATTTATGCTATACCTAGCTATTGGTTTTTGATCATCTGTAACTTTTAATTGTTGAGTATAAGTATCCATAAAAGTAGGATCTTTTATGTTATTATCTTTATCTAATAATGGTTGATACTCAGGCCTGTAGTAAATTTCTATAAACTCTACATTGCCAACTCCACCATCTACTTCAACAGCTTCAAATCCGTAAATACTAAAAGTTTCATTAAAAAGCTTAGCAGAATAATTTTGTTTTAAATTTTGAGGAACACCTGATACATTTAAAAAATCATAACTTAATTGAGGATCATTAAATATAGTTTCAATTAATTGTTCTGGTTTTCTAACATCGTATAATTTTATTTTATCAGAATTAGGTATGTTTATATTAAAATCTTGATTGTCAGGTGTAGATCTATTTAGAGATTGCTGTATTCTTTCATTTTGAAGATCAGTAGTCTCTGCCATTAATAGAGCTTCAGCATCTTCACTTATTGAAATATTTCCTTTTTCAATTGTATCATATTCAAACTCAGCAAGCGCTTTGTCTTTATAAAAACCAGCTTTAGAACTTATAAAAACTCTACCTTCTTTAGTTTTGTATATAGGAGTTATTTTTGAAGTAGTTATTGCTGTGCCATCTTCATTTTTTGACACATTAGTTAGAGTAGGTGCAGCAAATTGTCGAGTTAGTTCAGAATTGTTATTATTAATTTGAGTATTTAAGTTATTAATCTGAAATATTTTTTCTTTGTAATCAACACTTTCTTCATTTAAGTTTACAGTTTCATCTAGCAGCGTATTTATTTTTTCTTTATATTCCTCATTTTGTTCTTGAAATAGTACATATTTTTGTTGTTGGTTTCTTTCTTTTTCTGCTTTATCAAAAGCTGCTTGTTTTGCAGGATTTAAAAAAGCTATTGGGTTTGGAGTGCTGTAGTCAAGTTTTACAACTTCAGTAGGAAATTTTTTAGTGGCATATCCAATGACTTCAGCATCTACTAAATCTGGTTCTAAGTTTATTGCAGATGTATTTATATTTTCATATTTTTCTAATTGCTCGGGTGAAATCTCACTTACAGCAGTTATATCATACAATCCTTTTTGCTTTAATATTTTATTTAATTTAAAACTACCTTTTCTAATGTCACTAGGATCTATATCATCACCAAAATCAATATCTTCATTTATGTTTAAAAGCTTTTGTTTTTCTAAATCTTTTTCTAGTTGTTTATTTAATTTTCTCTGTTTTAATCTATCTAATAATGAACCTGGTTCTTCTTGTATATCATCTATTTTTGTTTCATTAATAACAGTATCTTCCACTTCACCAACACCAGTATCTTCTGGTTTTTCAATCTCTATGTCTGTTTGAACTATTTCAGCTGGTTTTAATTCCTCTGGTAATTCCAAAAAAGTATCTTCCTGCTCTAATTCCGTATTCTCGTTGTATGCTGAAAAGTCCGATGCTACATCCGCACTCTCTGCAACATCCCCCGTCTTTGCTAATTTTTTTTCTTCTCTTTTTTCTATTCTATTCTGTTTATTAGTCTTTTCTTCTTCTTCTTCTACTTCTAAGGCTTCTATTTTGTTTTCAGATAGATATGTATCAAGATCTTTTCCTGTTGCCTCTAAAGCAGCGTCTATGTCTTCTTGAGTGTACTCGTTATTGTTCCAAATATATTTCATTAATTATAATTTTAAAATTATGCCATGCCAGGTAGCAAAGGCAAATCCCCATCAGATTGCATCGCTATTACTTGATCTCTATCTATAAGCTTTACGGCAGCATTATGATTTTTGTTTGTTATTTGAGTGTTTGATTTATTAACTTCGTTTAAGAATATGTCAAAATCACTAATTACTTTTGAATTAACTTTAGTAGGCTTATTTGAGCCATCTTTATATAAGTATAACTGATTATCGTCTACATCAGCTAAATCAATTGTAGGATATTTAGCTTTTAAACCAGCGCCATTTATATATTCTCCATTACCACCTGAGTTTAAAACTGCTATAACGCCTGCTCCTTGATTATCTTTAAGTGATTTAAAGTTTGCATATAGATTATCATAAGAATAACCAGCCTTACCATCAGTACCAGAAGCCGCCTTTTGATTATTGAAATATTTTCCAACCTCTTTAACATTAAGTTTTATGCCATTACCTTTAGCTAAATCTTTAGCATCTTCAGCTACAACATTTTTAACGTCTGAATTTGTGACACCGTTACCAACTATACCAGTAGTTCCACCTTTTCTATTTTTAACATGGTTATAAAGAAGTTGTTTTGCCCTTTCTTTTTGCTCATCACTTCCTGTCCATATTTTTTCTCCACCTTCAGCTTCTTCATCTGGGCCACCTAATATCTGCCAATTACTTTGTGCATAACCAGGGTTGTAATTAGATTCTAAACCTTTAACATCTATGAAGTCATTAACTTTCTTTAGTAATAATTCATTTGCTTCGTCAAAGTTTTTTATACGCGTTCTTATGGTTGATTTCTTTTCTTCTGTGGTTGCCTTGTCTGTTACAGTACTAGTTGTTACAAGATCTTTGTATCTATTTTCAACATCTCCAAAAACAGTATTGGTTATTTTTTCTAAAGGCTCAGCATTAGTAACATTTATTAAACCTCCTAAATCACCATCTTCAACAGCAGCTGTATAATCTTCTAAACTTATTCTTAATTTATTTTTTCCATTGTAAGTAGTAGGAGAAGTATACTCCATATAAGAATTTCTAGTAAGAGGATCATATTTATATGAAAATCTACCTTGATTCTTCTTAAAATGTAACATTCTAGCAGCTTCTTCTCTTATTTCAAAATCTGGTTTACCATCAAAAAGAACTAATCCAGCTAAGCCTGGAGCTGTAGGAATTAATTTTTGGTTGTAATCCCAAGCTGTTGAAGTGTTTTTAACTGTTTGATCTAGAATAGATACAAATTTAGGTCCTTGATCTAATATATCGTATATTTCAGTTTTAATTTTTTCATATTCTTCAGAACCTACTTGATACTTAGCAAGATCTTCCCATCTAGTCTCTATCTCATTTTTTATTGCTTGACCAGGTCCACCTACTTCTTCATGATAAATGGTTTCTATATCAAAACCATCTTCGTAAACAGGATTTATATCACTAGCTTGAGCATCAGGTTTAGTTTTTTTCAACTCTGTCCACGCGTCGTAATCTTGTTCTAATTGATCTTTAGTTATTTCTACCCGATCCATTACCACTATTCCATTCTCGTCAGCAAGAAACGGTGTAGTGCCATCATTTATAGTTAAAACATTATCATCATAACTCATATTAGTGAACTCAGCAACCGTTTTATCTATCTTTCTTCTCTCTTTACCTTCTTCAGATCTTCTTTTGTTTGCTTTTTCTTCATCTAATCTTGCTTGCTTTAAAGCAGCTTTTTGAATCTTCTGTTGCTGAAGATTTTTTTCTTTAACTCTATTAACTATATTGTCTTCAGCAGCTTTTATACCTTTAATAAGCTTACCATATGACGTATCTAATACTTGGGTTGGATTTTCGTAACTCATAGTTTATTTTATTGTTTAGGGGAGCAACGCAGCTTGACCAAATGAATCAGCAGCTCCAGTGAAAGCAGCCATAGCATCCGCGTCGTATTGCGCTATTTGAGCTTCGTTGTTGTCATATAATGTTTGTGCCCTGTTTAAAGCTTGATCAGATCTAGCATCTTCTTGAGCAAACACGTATTTAGCACCACTAACTTCAGCATTTTGAACTCTAGTTTTTTCTGCCATTATTTGGTTTTGCAATGTTTGCTCTCCTTGAGCTCTTAATTTTTGATTATTAGCTTCTTGAGTTTCTATACTAGCTGACACGCCTTGCTTGCTTTTAGCCGCAGCTTGAGCTAGCGCAGTAGCACCACCAGCACCCATTCCAGTAGCTTGAATAGTATCTAAGGTATTTGCTAAAGAAATATCTGCTTGCTCTACTTCCATTTCAGCAGCCTTAGTTGCTACGCCAAGATTAGCATAAGGATTTGACAGGGTACCACTTAAATCTTCTACAGCTTCAAAAGGATTTATAATAGGTGGTCTTGCATTTTCAAGATCAGTTATATTTTGTTCCAGAGTTAAAGCATCTTCTCTAGCATTATTAGCTTTGCCTTTTGCAATAGCACCACCAATAAGCTTTATTCCTCCACCTATTAACATTAAAGTGATCGGGTCAATCTTTCTTAAGCCAGACCTTTTACTTTTTCTTTCGTTATTTATCTTTAATAAACCCATGTTTTAAATTTTAAAATTCTTTAATTCTTTGTTCATTGTATTTAATTTAAGAAGACTGTACAAACTTACTGCCTACGCTCCATAATTCTTTTAAGCCACCAACATCTGTATAGTTATCTGTTGATATTTTTACTGTAGCAAAATATCCTTTTATACCACTTATTGAAGATCCAAATACAACCTCATCTGGTCTAGCGGTACTGTTGTTTATTAAGTTCGCTACATACAAATTTTCTTTTCTATCAAAGCCAGCTCTTTGAGGTTGTCCAGTTGTAGGATCTGTGTATTCACCTTGGTAATAACTATATACAATTGGAGTAGTATCTTGATATTCATTATTTTGTACAAAAGTAGGTATGGGTGATGCTGGTAAATCTTCATCGACTCTTTGTATATCAGATTTAAAAAAATCTATTTGATATCCATTATCTCCTTCGTAATTAACTGTTTGAAAAACTTTTTTAGTAGATGGATTATTATTTATAACAAATTCAATACTAGAAGGACTCTGTACATCGTAAAACTTACCTCTACTATTATTATTAATCACATCATTATAGTAATGTTTCCATAATTTAGCATCTTTAATAGTATAAAAATTACCTTTAGAACTAAATATATCATTAGGTCTATAAGTATAAAAGCTATTCCAGCCTTTAACTGACTCATCAAAAGACAAAGTATTGCTATTGCCTGTGGAAACTGTAAAGTCTTCTGTAACAACTGCGTTAAGTAATGCTTTATTATACGCTATAGTGTATTGTCTATTGTGATTATCCCAACCACCTATTACTTTATCTTTTACAGGTTTTGTAAAAATAATAGCAGATGAAGCAGCTAATGTTACAGCAGTATTAATTGTAACAGTTTGTGCAGTTGTATCAACGCTTACAACGTAACTTTCAGTAGAAAGCCCATCAACAGTAATTTTCATACCTATTTCTACAAAACTAACTTTTACACCCACATTAAAAACTGTTGTAGAGCCTGCGCCTGTGGAAGTTGTTAAAGAAAAAGTATAAAATTGAGGAGTATCTAAAATCCTAGCTGAAAAATCTCTAAAATAATCTTCCATACCTGCGTCAGATATTTCTGTTAATCCATCTTTAGATAATCTCATCACTTTACCTCTGTAGACATCTGAAAAATACTTTCTAAATCCAAAACTTGCAAAAGACTCTGGGTTTTTACTTATTCCAAAAACACCGTTAAAAGGAATGACTTGACCTATTACTCTATTAGTAGCTGTTAAACTTGCTGATCCAGCGGCAGTGTATAAAGCGTCCTTGTCTACTAGAGCTCTACTAACTTTATTTTCTTGAAGTATAGTTAAATCGTTATCTGATTGGTAAAGCTTTTGAATTGATCCAAAAGATGGATCTACTGCTTTTGTTATATTTTCACCTACAGAAAAAACATTTGTTTGATTAAAACCAGTTACAGAATTATATATACCAGAATATATTAAAGCATTGAATCGATGTTGTTGATTTATTATTTTTTCATCTAGGTAAGCTCTAGGACCAAGATTAATTGTAGTGTTGTTATAACCTCCTCTTATTCTAGCCTCTTCTACGTACCAATTTCTATTAAAAATTTGTAAATCAACAGTGGTTGCGTTAATTGGATATGCAGTGTAATTTGGAGGATTATAAAAAATACCAGGCCATGTTGGCGTGTAAGTGCCATCCAAACTATTTCCTTTTATATATCCTACTTTTTTTGTCCAAAAAGTGTTATAATAATCTATAGGTATTATTGCTGCCATTTTATGAAATTAAAAATAAACTAAATGTAAAAGATGTAGTAAAGCCAGCTCCTGAATTTCCAGCATCTTGGACTGTAACAGTAAAGTTTAACGTTTCAGCTGGTGCCCCTTGAAGTGATTGCCCTTGTATAGAGAATACAGTGTATACAAACTCTGGTGGAATTCCACTAGTGGTAGTCCACTGGCCAAACTTATTTATTAATAACTGATCATTAATATTTAAAACACCAGTACTAGCGTTAACAGTAACACATTCAGCTACATCGTCTGAAGTGTATGTAGTTGCACTAGGCGGGATGGTTGCAAAAGCAAAATTACTTAATGTATATGTTAAATCTCTTATAGGAGTACTAGTAGGCGTTGAGGATATAGCGCCTTTTAAAGTGCCATTTATAAATCCTATTCCACCATTTTCAGAAATGAATTTAGACGCAAGCTGAGGTTCTTCTAAAAACGACCATTTTGGACCAACCGCTCCTGTGTTGTAAGGAGTATATTCAATAAGCGTGTAAAACTTAGATTTATCTATCCATATATTTGTTGCAGGCGAAGGAGTTTGTATAGGAAAATCTGTAGGAACCTCTGAAGGTTGAAGTGGTAGAAGAATTCCGTTTCCCCAACTTAAAATGCAAAGTTCTGCAAGTAATAAATCATTATTAAAATTTGGATTTGCCGGATTACCTCCTTGTATGTAAGAATATTCAACATTGCCTAAATAGTGAGTTAACCAATATAATTGTGAAGAAAAAGAATTAGATCCAAGTCCAAAAGTTGCATTATTGTTTCCCTCAGCCGCTACTATTGGATCATTGTAATAATAAGGTCTTAATGATAAGCCAAGAGGAGGGCTTGATGCTTGTGCAGTTCTTCTTGTGTAATTCTCGTAAGTTCTAGCTATTACAGGTATATACTCATCTGTAGAAGCAGCAGGATATTGTTGTTCCTTATATTGAGGTCTTTTATTACTTAAAGACCCTGTAAAGCTTAAGTTATTGTTTGTAATTGAATTAGCTGTAATGCTAACAGTAAAATTGAACGTTTGGCCTGCTAATCCCCAATAGAAATATTCATTAGCATACACATCAAACCTGCCATTTGGAACTTGTGCTGTTAGTTGAGGAATAACTGTAAAAGAGCTTTGTATGTCTCCAATTGGATTTACACTGGAAAAAACAGAAGACAATTGACAAGTAGAATTAGGATCAGAAGTAAAAGCACCTGCACTATTCAACGGTTCTATAGTATAAATTACAGTTCCAAATTGAGGATTATTATCTGTTCCAGTGCCTACTAAATAAGGCTCTGTATTTTCGTACATTTGTAATAAATCACTAGTAATACTAACAGGCCCAAGACTTCCTGTGTTTATGTCAACATTAACTTCAGAAATAAAACCAGCAGTTGAAGTTTCATAATAAATATCTAAAAGAGATTCTACTGGGTTATTTTCATAAACGCCTAGAACGTTAAAACTAGCTGCGCTGGTGTTTTGAGCGTCTGTTCCAAAAGTTTGTTCATTAGAAACTGTAGCGATAGTAGCTGTGTTTCCTTTGTATATTTTAGTAACATCTACTTCTAAGCCTTTAGTAGAAAGAGTACCAGTGGTTGTGGATAGTGAACTTACAGCATTGTCTATTATTCTTTCTACTTCGTCAGCTTTTGTTACTGGGAATATAACAAAACTATTTTGTTCATTAGCTATTCCAGTTGTGTTTCTAAAAGAAGGATTTACTCTTGGATGAAGCCTAACTGATGAAGAGAATATTTTGTCGTTAGGACCTACAGCACTTAAATCCTTAGGTATTTTATTTATGTTATCGTTTATTAAAGAAAAATAACTAAATTCAGAACCATAGCTAGGAGTGTCTTCTCTATAAGAATTAGCTATATAAGTATTATAATACTCTTGCTCTTGTTGTTTAACTACAATTTTATAAGTATACCATCCTAAAGGATTGCTTTCGCTATACAAACCAGGATAACCGGGTTTTGAGATAGCACTTGGTATAGCTGTTTCTAAATAAAGAAGTAATTGATCACCTTTCCAGTCTAAAATACTTTCTGCAGAAAATTTACCAGCGTCCGCATACGGGCTAAACAAAGTTGATAAGCCAAAGCTGCTTCCAGAAACGCTTTCACCACCAGATACTGTTGAAAGAATTACATCAGATTGTCTACCAAATCTATCTGATAACACAACTCCAACTTGGTAAGTTCTATTTTCTTTTAATGAATGGTTTGGTAAATTTCTAATTGATTGAGATCCAGAATTTGATATAGTTAATTTTTTATTATGAGCTACTTTAAATTGAAGAGAATCTGGCGAAGTATGTTTATCAAAGAAATTAGCGTAAATTATTCTATTGCCTGCTGATTCTTGAGATAACGCTCTTATTGGAACTTTATCGTAAACTCTGGTTATTTCATTACTAGGTAGTGTTTGCGCTGCTTTTTGTGAGTTATATGAGTAAGTTAAAATAGGCAAAGAAGGATTTAACCCTTGGTTAGTAGATCCTCCAGAAAGATTTATTATAGAATTTATATCTAATCTATCTATAACTCTTATAGCGCTTTCATTAGCATCACTAATCAATATCTCTATTTCAATTATATTTAAATCAGTGATAGTTTGTGTCCATACTCTAAGCTTGTCACTAGTTCTTTGTAGATTAAGAGGATTAGTTGTAAATGCTCCATACTCAAAAGGAGTATACACACTTAGATCTATACAATTTACTTTGTTTTCAAAAAACTTTACTATAGAGCTTTGCGCGGCAGACCTTTCGTCATTTTCAATATAGTAACCGTCTTGCTCTGGTATAAAAGCTGTTTGAGTGAAAGGAGCCATTAAAGAATATTCTCCATCATCAAACTTGTATCTATAACTAAACTTTACAAATCTTTCTTTTAAGTAGTTTTTGTCTCCTGGAAAGTTAGCATTGTAATCAGGATTGCTTCTAAAAAATTCAACCTCTACACCATCTAAATCAGAAGGATTTGCTAATGCTGGACTTAAAGCTATAGTGTCGTTTGGAAGCGTAGTTGTTGCTACTATTATAGTTGTTCCTTTAGGTATTAAATCTTTTTGTGAACCTATTCCCTTTATAAACATACCACTAGACAGGGTGGTTCCTGAAGAGTCTCCACTAGTGCCACGTTGATAAGGAATATTTGAATCAGATATAGTGTAAAAATTCAGATTTCCAGATAAAGAACATGTAAATTCTGTTGTTAAATATTCATCTACACAATTTTTAAGCCCATACTTAGTAAAGGTTATAATATCTCCACTAGACCAAGTTAAACTAGTATCGTTAAGTGTTATATACCCATCTCCTACTGCTGATGGATCAATACCGGTTACATATGAATTTATGCCATTTAAATTAGCTTGATCAGTAGTACTTGAAACTATCATACCAACTTCTATACCAGCTTGTGCAGCACTGCCTCTAACTTCTAATTGAAGTTGACTAGGGTCTCCACCAGAACTATTACCTGCTTTATATTTATATTCTTTGTAAAACTCTAAAGGTTTACTAGGATAAAATTTAGCTACAGATATTTTATCTTCTGTATTGTAATATGATGAGTTTTCTAAAGCTGTTACTATGTTTATTTTTCTAGGTTGATTTCTATTGTCTGTCCAAAATAATAGGTTTTCTATTAAGTTTATTCCAAATATAGGGTGCGTGCTTGAAAAATTAAAAAAGTTACCACTGCAGAGTATAGTAGAAGCATTGTTACTTATATTATAAGAAACTATATAACACTCAGCGCCAGAGAAATCATAAGCATTGTTTGATAGTAAATCTGAACTAGAGTCAGTGTAATTAGTTAAAAAACCATAAATAGTGTTATTAGTTTCATCTACAAAATAGCCAATACATTGCATATTTATAGAACTAATACCAAAATTAGTTAATAAATTATTACCTAAAATATTTTGCATAGTACCAACATCGTCTCCTTCACTAGCGCTTATAGTTACATTTTGACCATCTCTATATTGACCTCTAGGAACTAACCTATCATCTAGGTCTTTGTTCATTTTTGAATTAGTAAAATTATTCTTACTTTCAGCCATAATTAATGTTTAATCCATTTAGACTTACCTCTCATGACTTGGGTAAATTCTTCTAATTTAATATTACTTAATCTTATTTTAGCATTTCTCAGTGTAGAGCTTTTTTCTCTTTTATATCTATTTATTATGTATTCTGGAAAATTAGCTCTAGTTGATATTATACCATAAACCATATACATGTATAAAGCTTGTTCTGCCATTTTAGGTACTTGAGTATCTAAGTCATAGGCTAAGCCGTCTGAAATATATTCTAATATTATTAATTTGTTAGCTAAGTTAGAGCTAAAAGCAAAAACACCTCTTCTTTGATCTATAGTAAACCAGCCATTTTTTTGAGTAGTTTCTGGTTCTAAACCGTATCTTTGTCCATAAGCAGCCTTCCACCATTGCCAATCATTAACACCAGAGTCTAACATGTTTACATTAAGATCTCCTGATATATTTGCTTGATTCTCACTTCTCCACCTTCCGTTAGTTAGAGATTGCTTTGACTGTAAGTTGTTGCCGTATATGTCTTGAGTTGGTATTCCTTGATCATCTTGTATAGGTAAGAACGTAGGATTGCTAGTTAATGTAGTTGGATATATTATATGTTTAACACCACCACCATCAACCCAAGAAAGCTGAACATAATTAACATAATCCTGTGGCAAAACTAAAGATAAATTTGGAGGAACTGTTAATTCTTGAGACTTAATACTTCTTAACGTGTCATAACTAAATTCTTGTAAACCTCTTTTAGCATGAAACAAAACATCAGATCTTTTAACTCTAGGTATTAATTTATCCATGCCTACGTAAGCTACAATGAAGTTGTTTATAATGTCTTTTAAATTTACATATTGATAATTTTTATAGTTATCCCATAATGATGAATTTATTAATCTAACTGTTATATCTGAACCAATTGGAATTGGCGTAGCAGTAACTGTTAAAGTGAGTTGACTAGCTCCATTACCACCTGTTACAGTTACTATATCTCCGTTTTGGTAACCTGATCCATTTAAATATATAGTTCCATCACCATTTATGTTGTTAATTAGTATCTGTAGACCATTACCATTACCTCCTGTGACGTTAGCAACTGTTCCAGGTTGGTAATTATTACCTACACTTGATTGAGCTATGCTTAAAACCTCTGACTGAGAAGTGACTGTCAATACTTGTGTCTGTACACCACTAACAACTTGAGTAGCTAAAGATTGTGTTAAAAAATATGGAGATGTTTCTGGGGTTTGTTCTATGTTATTTACTAATACTTTATAATTATTTAAAGATGTAGGAGTAATATTAGCATCCCATATTAAAGGAGGCATAGAATTTGGCCAAGTAAGTGCGTTGCTAACGTTTGCCGCAGAAGGAGTATATACAACTTCTCCTCCGTAATATTCTGACGCTGTTTGTTTTATTAATCCCATTTATTATCTTTTTTGATTATTTTCGTCCTGTGCTATCTCGCTGGAAGCAGCTTGTATTATTTGTGGATCTCTTATTATGATACCAGAATATTTTAATATAGAAAGTATAATCTCAGTTTGTTGGCTGTCACTTATTTCAAACTGAGTAGAGCCAGCGGTGGCTGCGTCAGTGGCGCTAGGGTAAGTTGGTGGATCATAAGCGGTGCTATCATATAGATACTGCCCTAAGGTTCCTATAGTAAAACCCCACCTAACATCTTTAGGTTTTCTTATATAATTAAAGCTAACATCATCACTTGCAAAAGTTGTTAATGCAGGGTATACAGTTAATTTGTCTTCGTTATATTTTGCTATGGGAAAGTCCATAGTTGGTTGTAATATCGGTGAAAGAGTTTGTTGTGTGTATTCTCTAGAACTAATTATTTCTATTTCAGGAGAACCTACAGCTTTAGTGTAATTAACAGACCCAAATCTATGTAAATCACTAGGTTGAATATATACATTGCTAGTTTGAGCATCGCCAGCTGGAATAGTTATTGAAGGCCCAGTCTTTTCAAATACCTGAAACTCTTCTCTTATATGGTCCATCCTAGAGGCAAACTCAACATCTGTCTTTGGCATACGTATATACTGATTATAGTCTTCAAAAAACTTTTCAAATATCTCTAATTGAACTTGCGTAGCTACTTTATTAAACTCATCAGGAGTTAAATAACCACGTTGCTCTTTATTTAGGATGCTTAAAACTGTAGTATATACCGTGTTTACGTTCATTGCCATTTTAATATTTTTAAAAAAAAAAGGTGGCGACTAAACCACCTTTATTATAATCACTTGTTATTTAAGTTTTTTATCTATAGATTTGTAAACTTCAAGTCCTTCGTCTGTTTTAAACCAAGCAGCCATTGCTGAATAAGGGTTTTCATCGAAAGGTACTGTCATTAATTTACGACCATTAGCACGCCATTTAAACGTTCTTTGATCATCATCTAACATTATTATATTAGCTTCAACTGATTTTATAGCAAAGTTTCTTAACTCAACATTTTCATCATTTGACAATTCTAACAATAAGTTAGGATTTTGTTTTGCAAATAGTAGTAAATCTCTTTTAAGCTCTTTAGAACTCAAATTAGACACACTAGAACCAATTTCTACTCTTAATATAGCTTCTGCTTTATCAATATCCATTTCATAAGCTGTATTCATAGCAGCCATTTCCATTTCTAAATAGTCATATTCGTTCCCAGCATTTTCTACTCTATCAAATTCTTGAAATAAAACACCTTTGTGAGGGTGTTTATTTAAAAATTCTTGTAAATTTCTTTTTTCTTTTTTAACTGTTAAATGTCCTTTTTCAAAAACAATATGCTTTAATGTAGCTGATCCTTCTTGTTCATCTACAAAAATACTCTTTTGATTAGTTGCATATCTTAATTCTCTTTCATAACCAAGTTCAGAGTCAAACCAAACACATGGATATCTTCTAGAGTGTCTAGACATTAAAGTGTAAGTCAAAGGTTCACTACCGTTTAATAAGTAGTAATTTCTATCTTTATATTCCCAAGCATCTTTTTTTACTTCAGGAGTTTTCTTTTGTTTTGTTTCCATAATATAATATAATATAATAATTAAAAAAGACCCTGCCGAAACAGGATCTTATTATTGTTTTAAGCCAGAGTAAGCGCTGAGTAATCAACTTCTTCAACAACTGCGCCGTTGAAGAAAGATACTACAGGTATACTGTTTTCTGCTTGTGAAGCTTTATTAAGTGCATCACATAAATCAGCAACTAAATTGTATTGGTCTGTCGTAGGTACAGTTGACATTGTAACTGTCCATCCCAAAGGTTTAGATGCAGATGCATCCCAAATATTTGTAACTATTTGTAATGATGTAGCATCAACAGGTTCAACAAACAAAATATTATCAATTGGAATTAATTGATATTCATTAGTTTCAGAACCTTCAAAAGTAGCTAAATCATCAGCTACTAATGTAACAACAACATCAGTTGTTCCACCAATAATAGACTTATCAAAAGTAAGTGTATCACCTACTTTATAACCGTCACCAGCAGTAGTTGTTGAAGCAACTGTAACAGCACCAGTTGCAACAGTCAAAGCAACAACACCAGATGTACCATTACCACTAGTGGTAAAATCTTTAGCTGTGGCCGATAATGTAGTTGCGTCTGTACTATTAGTAGTTATAGATGCTGTTAAAGATCCAGTGGCCGCAATTAAGGGTCTACCAGGATTTAACGATAGAGGTATTTTTATATAATTTGCCATAATTTTTATTTATAATGGAGGTAATGAACTAAGAGCAAAACCGTCTACTTGATATTTAGGTAGATCAGAATAGCTAGCTGTTGCAGCTCCTATTAAATTAAACACTGGACTAGACGAAGGATTTTGATTAGCAAAAACTATTAAGTCTTTGATATTTTCAATATCCTGCGCTGTTACTACTGTTGCACCTCCAAAGTACTCTATAATAGATACTTGAACGTCGGTTGTGTCAGCAGACTGCGTAGTATATAGACGTATATGTTCGTTTGATCCTGAGATGTCACAATCATAAACATCATCCACTCTTACTAGAGCGTACCTTGGAACACCACCCGTTGGGGTAGTACTATATAAAGGTATTTGTATGAAATTTGCCATAATTTTTATTATTTAAAGATTAATAAAGAGAGTGACAAAAGCCA
>TARA_R110000824_G_scaffold354243_3_pt1 | contig 22806 bp, 21 predicted proteins | sample TARA_R110000824 | Tara Oceans TARA_R110000824 (sample SAMEA4397747) | marine metagenome | biome: Polar Biome; feature: [MES] marine water layer (ENVO:01000295) within the mesopelagic zone...; material: water (ENVO:00002006), including particulate matter (ENVO:01000060) such...
TTACACTCATTGTTGTTGAATCTAATTGTACCAGGGTTCATCGGTATAGTATTAAGCTGATTCCATCCTGTCATAAAAGCTTGCGTAGGTTCTAAATCTCTCTTTGTTAATATAATTCTTTTATATTTTGGATCATACACAGCAGTTAATCCTAATCCTATTATTGGATTATCAATGACAGGGCAGGCACCAGTATTAATAGCCCCAAGCCCATCTAATGCTGATCCTAAATTCTCTCTAAACCAAGTTTCCATCCCAACGTTGCTAATTTCTGTTAACTTATCTTGCATTAAGAAAACTTTACCTCTAACTCTATCTACAAAAAAGTACCCAGCTCTAGTTGTTAGAGCAGCCCATTGAGATTGTGTTCCCCCATACCCATCTTGAGTTTGAACAAGTTCGTCTGGGTCTTGCTTAAATATATCCCCACTACCTACAGCTGCCTCACTACCATCCCCCATTGACATTGTTTGCTTACCTTTTGCGGCAAACAAGCTATCAACCATGTGGAAGTATAACAAGTTGTTAAATGAAGACAACTTCCATAACTCTCCCCTATTCTTAGGTAAGTCTTTAAATTGATTTGCTAAAAACGTTCTATAATTATCTATTAAACTCGTAGTGTCTGCTTTAGCACTTCTATGTGTTCTTGTTGTAAATTCACTTAAAGTAGAATCTTTTAACGGTAACGGAATGGCAGGTCTTATATCATTTGCTGAAGAATAATCTGGATTGTACTTCATATTATCTTGTGCCGTATAATCACCTTCATTCGCTCCCCCCTCACTAGCTTCTGTACCAGAGGATGTTCCTACATATTTTAAAATTTCTCTCGCTGCTGTTCCAGGAAAATATGAACTTTTGTTTGATTCACTGTGTCTAAAATTAATATTATCCGGGCTTTCGACAATATTACCATAAATTGCTCGTAAAGGCCTAGATAGCTCAGTAGGGTTACTTGGCTTTAATCCCATAGGAACCCCATAACGAGATATAAAAGTATCTCCCCCAAATATACCTTCTGATCGAATATCTTTAGTGCTCCCTGAACCATTCATAATACCATCATCAAATGTAAAGATCTCTATATCATCTCCTAACACTTCAAACCCAGTCCATACTAATTCTTGAGAATCAATAGATTTATACATATCTGTTTTAAATGCGTGATAATTTACCAAATAACTTGAATTTCTTATAGTACTACTATAGGCTGCTGTTCCAGACGTTGCGTTATTTGGAAAAGGTTTTAACAAAATTGACGGAGCTTGTAAATGATATTCTCCCCAATTATCTTGTATATTTCCTGTTCCAGCATCTTGCAAGTTAGGGAGAGCTTCAAGATAGTGACCTGTCATTAAACTAAATATTATTGCTGTTTCTCCAAACTCATTAAAAATCTTACCTCCAAAACCTAAAGGAGTTCCATCAAAAATACTATCTCCATGTAAATATGTTTTAGCTTTTTGTCCTAACATTCTAGGATTAATGCCAGGAACAGCTCCAGTTTGTCCTGCGTGAAAAGACATGTTATTGTATCTAGAACCTATAAAAATTCCTGTAAGAACTTCTTTTGGGTAGCAATTTAATGCTGTATTATACCCCCATTGCTCACTAACCTCTACTGGATTAGTAGTTGATCCAAAGTTAATTAGATTAGTATACATCTTTTTATCCTGATTTGTAGTAGGACCATTCCATACAAAATTCTCTACCACATACTCTGGTTTAATATGTGTCCACCCAGCAATACTATTTTTAGTTCTAAGTAAATTAAAATCATGAGTAGAAAATATATTGTATGCTGGCTTTGTTACTAGTGCGTTGAACGCAGTTATTGATTCTACTGTAGCTGTAGGTAAATCCGCTGTAACGTCTGGCCAAGGCTGTTTACTATAAAAAATTTCTTTAACGTCTTGTAGTGTCCCTAAAATCTGACCTGCTTTATCTGCATTTGTAGGATCTACTTCAGAACACAATCCAACAATTTCTTTTCTGTGTCCCATAGGTTTAATGTAGTCTTGACCTAATATTCTTTTATCTGCGTGTTTTCTTTTAGCATAATATATTCTAAATCCTTGAACTTTATCTGCAATGTTTCTAGGTATTTGAATATCTTCTAATTCAAATCCTAACACACTTATGTCATGCTCAACAATTGCATCTGTTAATGTTGCAGTTAAGATAGTACCTGCTATTATATTAAATTGTATCCATTGGTATGGGGTGCCTGATGCACCACTAGCACCATGAAAACCTCCAGGAGAGCTAAGATCTTGTACAGGATTATTACAGGTAGCAAATTCACCTACTTCTGCTTGTCTCCATTTAGGACCACCACCATTAGTTGTCTGTGTATACCCTCTAACAGTTACTGTTGCCCCCATAGCCATAGCAGCATTGGAACCATTATCACACGTTCCACCACATGCGTTTCTAGATGAAAAATAATCAACAGGCAAACTTCCACACCCAATTCCACCCCAAGAAGAAACACTATTTTGTACTGACCAACTAATATTCCCATTAGCATCATCTCTTCTAATTTTTACGTCAGCAGTTGTATTATTATATTTTTTCCCCCCAATAAGATACGTGCATCTAACTTGCATAGGTTGATCAGCAACAAGCATATTACCACTATTACTAGCACTACCGGTAGAAATACCACTATTTGTTAGTAAAGCTATTGCACAATCATTAGTCACAATAGCACCAGTTGCATCATACACAAGGCTTTTTCCTGCACCCGTCCATAGATTTTGCATTCTAAAACCTCTATTCCAATTATTCTCCATTACTTCTCCACCATTGTTAGCATAATCGTTATGATATACCATTAAACGTCCGTTCCATGCTTGGCTAGCTTGTATAGTCCCTAAACTATTTAATGTAGAGCATATATTAGCAGCAATTGTTTTTCTAGCAGAGTTTTCATTAGACGGAAAATGATGATGTCTAACATTTAACCCTTGTAAATTACTTCCCGGTACATTTCCATCCTTATCCCATGTTTGAAAATTTTCTGTATTAGGATAAAACTCTGTAGCATTGTGCCAGTAGTTCATTTGAGTTGAAGTTATAGAAGCTATACTACTATCAAAGAAATGAAAATTAGCTGCGTAAGAACTTATATTTGCTAAATCACTTCTAATTCCAGCACCAGATGGAGAATCTAATTCATTATTTAAAGACTCTCTTCCTGGTATATGATATGCATATGACATACTACCATCATTAAGTATAAATGCTATATAAAAAGCATATACCTCATCCCTCATGTATCCTTTATATTTAAAAATATTTGGAGCCCATCTATAAGACTTAGACGGATCAACATCATTCCCAAGATCTGGAGGCATAGTTCCAAAACCTGTTTCTAAGTTATCTACTGTTGCATAAAAAGAATCAAAAGGATTCATGCTTTTAACAACAGAATTTAATTTAATATTATTAGCATATTTTTGATACCCTACATCTGAAGTTCTTGTTAAGTTTCCAAGATATAAAATACCATCTAATTGATTTATTGTCTTGGCCGTATCGTATGCAACAGTGTCTATTATTACATCTTCTATAGCAGAGCTTGCAGCTCCTTCTAATCCAGAATAAGTTATCCCATTAATAGCCGCAACCTGTGCGTCTATATCTGGTAATCTATGGGCTTCTGTAACTCCCCCCATCTTTCTTATAATACTAGGTCTAATTAGGGAGTAATCATTATTAATATTTGAGACTTTCCATCTAACAGATTTAGACGTTTGGCTACCATCTTTAGCTCCATCTTTTCTAAAGGCTGGAGAAGTAAAATCATATTCATCTACAATAGAAACAGGATTAGATACTGTAACATAATTAGTAGCAACGTTATCATCATCAACATATGCTAAGGCTAAATAATAAACACCAGTTCTTAATCCTCCCCCTGTTATTACAGCAGACTGTATTGTCCCCACATAATCTAAATCAATATGCGGTATCGGACCAGTGTTGGGAAATAGATTTAATAACTCAATATGCTTAGAGTGAGTTCTGTTTGGGTTAGTAGATACACCTGCACCAAAAGGACCAAGAGTGGTAGTAATCGCATACAGTTTAGTTAGATTTCCACCACTCGAAAAACTTCTCTCCTGTCTAGTAACATTGAATGCTCTAGGAGGATTTAAATCATCTGTAAAGTATACAACTAAATCTTCAGATGAATCAATTTTAAAAGTTCCTTCAATAGGATACTCTTTGTTAAAATTTAGATTATGGTCTGTTGGAACTGGTTTATATAACCAAGTAAAAACACCGTTACTCCACACAGCAATTCCAGATTCATATAATGTTGCTGCGTCAGGTCTTCTGTCCTTAAGAAATAAAATAACCTTGTTATCATCTACCTCAATATGACCAATACATAGCATATTTTCCGCTTCAGCAGCAGTTACACCCTTAATATAGCCATCAGGTGTATTTCCAGTCTCATTACTTATTGTACCGTCTTTATCTTGCACAATAGCATTTAGAGCATATCTCCAAGTTCCTTCTGGCTGATCTAAATAGGTCGTATCTTTAAATAGACCTTTTATATACCTTTTGTTTTTTGACATTATTAATTTCTATTCAAATTTTCTCTTGTATTCAATTGCTCAAAGGCAGTGTCGTGATTATTAATGTTAGGTATAAGCCTCACCCACTGATTCATAAACGATTCATATCTATCTATGTCTGGGAAGTTAGCTGCATTTCTTGCCTGTGTACAATAATATTTCCACTGCTGTTCTGCAAAATTATAATCTATTCCATTCCTTTTGTTTTCTGGTTGACTTACTAATGATAATAAAAGTTTTTTATATATATACCAAAACATTGCTTCTTTGAAGCTTATATCGTCTGGAACTAATGGGTAACAATCTTCATCTGTTGGAAAGGCCATATAGCTAATACATATTTTTCCTGTTTCAAATGATGTTTTTATATAATCACAGTCGACTATATATGTTTCCTCATAGTTTGAATTCTCATTAACACAGTCCTCACAATGCATACTTTTATGAAATGTACTTGCTCCATATTGTAACGGCTGCATCTGGTTAGAGTCCTTAAAATAAACATTCTCTAAAACTACTATTCTAGCATTTATCTCGTGTAGTACTGATGTTGTACTTGAGTATTCTAATCCAGCTGCTTGTGCCGCTACTATTTCATCCTTTAAGTCATCTACCTTAGTAGTTAATGTGTCGATCTCTTTTGCTGTAACCGGAGAAACCGAACTATTTATTGCTACTTGATTTATATAATACAAATCTGGAGGCATTAAAGTTTTGTGATCTTTAATTTCCAAGACACATTGTTTTTGACATAGTTGAGTTGCAGACCCAATATGCTCTAAAGCCTCTCCAATCCATTCTATTGCGTCATCAATCCAGTTATCATCTTGAGGTTTTAAATCTCTAAGAACTTTTCGTATAATAGCCTTACTTGATATTGTTTTATATATTGCCATTTTATTTTATTTTTAATCTAAGTTCTCTATGCCCGGCTCTAAAAAAGTATTTCTAGATCCTCCTGTTTTCTTTTTAGAATAATCAAATTTCTTAGAGTAATTGTTTTTCTTTTTAGGTTTAGATTTCTTTTTTTTACTTTTATTAAATGTGTGATGTGTCTTCATATGCTCACTATCTGGACTATAATCAAAGTTATGATCATGATCTGAATCCTTCTTTTTAGTTTTAGCATAGTCAGTAGTATATTTCTTACCTCTAAAATTAAATACTCCCCCATCACCTCCATGTTTTCTTCTTTCAGCAGCAAACTTTTTTTCGAAAGCTGCTCTTGTTTCTGATTTTTTCTTTGCCATTTTATTGTTTTTTAAATTTTAAATAAGCTAAATCATCTGTTTTTAATAAATGAATTAATTTATCTTTATTTCCCTTAAGACCTCTTGTAGCATCAAATCTATATACTGATTTATTAGGTACTGCACATTTACCTTTTCTCCAGTAAAATTTACAGTAAAACTCATCTGTATGATATATATGCCACTTCGTACCTAAATTAGTATCAGGATCATATAAAGCTTTACCTTCTTTAATAAGCTCATTCTTATACTTATTACTTTCACCCCAATCTACTCTAGGAGATCTAGGGTCTCTATCTTTACGTACAACAGACATTGTTGATAAATTATGCCCCATATTAAACTCTTTACCTTCAAGGATATAGTCCATAATCATTATATTAAATTCTGAACATATATCCTTGAAGAGAGTTCTTTCTACAAAACCTTTATCAACAACATAATTATTATATATATTAGTTAAAGTGTATGCCACTATCGTCTACCGCCTTTACGCTTCTGACTAACGTCTCCTTTTACTTTTTTATTTTTAGTCTTACTAGTACTTGCGTTCTGTGCGTCATCGCCCTTTTGGTATTCTCCTTTTTCATTCTTTCCCTGATCCCCATCTATTTTAATACCTTCAGTTTCAGATTTAGTCTTAGTATGATAAGATTTACCATTCCATGTAAAAGTTTTCTTACCAGCATCTCTATTTTTTCTAAATGCTTCTTTAAAAGATAACTTCTTTTCTGTTACAGGAGTAGATTTTACAGGCTCTGAAGTAGTAGTAGTTTCAAGTTTTTCAACTGGTTTAGATTCTAACTTTGTTACCGTCTCTTTCTTTGTAATTTTACCTTTAGTCTTATCAGCTCTTTTTTGCTGTCTGTCAGCCTTCTTAGTAAGTCTTTTATTTTTTCTATTTGTTCTTCTTTCTTCTCTATCAGCTTTTCTTGCTGCTCTTCTTTCTGCTGGAGTAGTTGACATTTTACCTATTAACTTTTGACCTTTTTCTTCTCTTTTAGCATCTTTTTTAGCTCTTCTGTCATCAATTCTAGCAGTTCTGTTTTGAAGTCTTTCTAGTTTATTAGCTGCTCTTTTATCCTCACGATCATTTCTTTTTGTTGCTCTTTTAGCTTTACGAGCTGTTTTATTTTCTGCACGTTTGGCTTTTCTTTCTTCTCTCTGTTTTTTTCTGAGGTCTTTCATTCCCCCATCTTCAAACATTCTAGGTGTTGGGCTTTCTAAGAAACTCCCACCTTTGTTATACTTTTTTGTTTTCATTTTAAAATAGTTTTGTTTTAATTAATTATTGTTGTTGACCTCCTGGTTTCATAATTGTTTGAGGGTCCTGCATTCTGTCGTTTTCAGTGTCGGAGACCGTTCCACTTAACATTTTTAACTCCCCTCCCAATATACCTTGATTTATTTGTTGTATCATATCCATAGAAATTGGAAATGGAGTTTTATCACCTTCATAGCATGACCCATCTGCACAATCCCCAAACTTAGAAACATCTTCTGGGTCTTCAAATACTCCTCTAATATTTATATATTCTAAACCATCTGCATTATAAATATACAAATAATCTTCAATCATAAATGCTTTATATTTTCCTTTAGTATATTTATCATAAGATAAAAACTGAATTACATTGGACTCTACCATTGGTATACGGCCAACACCACTAACATCTCCTACGTGAGTAATTGCATCTGAAAAATTATATCTAATTGTTTTAGGTATTTTTTGAACCGATCTATATACACACGAGGGTGCTGGAAGACTACAACATTTTGATGCATTTACTTTTTCTAATTTAATACACCCTAAATCTTGTTCTGTATGACGACTTCTAAATCCGTTTTTCTGATAATCTCTACGAATAAAAACAGCACGATAATGCTTTACATTAAATTTTATCTGGTCTAGAGATATATGTTCATCATGATTAGAACGTCCCCCTCGGATTAGATTTAATAAGTTATATGCTATTTCATTTAATGTCATATTTATTTTTTTGTTTTTTCTAAACTTCTACCCCCAAAGTAAGCACCGATCACGGTTATTAATACTATTTGTAATAAATCTGTCCACTTCTCCTCAACTACAAATTTAATTGTACCAGCATCAATAAATATCATTACAACTGTAGATATAACTAAAAAAGCTAAAACCATTGGTCTTATATTTTTAGCTAACCATGAATCAGAATTCATATCTGCTTTCCAACGGTCAGTTATTGTTTTTTCTATTTCTATTTCATAGTTAGAAATTAACTCTTTTACTTTTAATTCAGCAGCAAGTTTTTCTTCTTTAGAAGTATGTAAATCATCTATTACATCACCAACACCTTTTACAAGTTCTGTTGCTCCGCTGCTAAATATTTTTGTTAGTATACTCATATTTTATATATTTTAATATCCACTTGTATTAATAGCTCCACTTATTACACGATTTAATTCTACTGAACTTACTGCATTCTTTTTAGTGCCTGCATAATTTTGTATTTTATAAAGAACAGATACATTTTGGTCAGATGCATCTAACTTAACTTTTAATCCATGTTTTAATATATTAAATACACATAATTCATATTCGTCAAAAGTAAGAGATGCTCCAATAGGTAATCTTACTTTGTGTATTAAAAAATATTCGTTTTCACTTGCAACCCCATCATTATTTTCAACTGGTTCGTATATAGATAAATTTACTGTAGCAGTTATACTACTACTTATATTTGTAATTGTTAAAGATTTTATAGATGCAAATTCGTAATCTTTAGGCTCCAAAGATAGATCTTTATTTATAAAAGTATATTCATGCTTTTGTAAGCATGGGAACACATTTACTGCATCCGCTCCTGATATATTTCTAAGTTCTACCATTTATATTGTTTTAATTGGCGTTGCTATCACTAAAGTTATAGTTGCCGTAATTTGTTGATCTGCTGTTTCCCCAAAAACAGATGGTACAATTATATCACCTGCGGCTAATGTTTTAACAGTACCACCCATACGTTTTACCTTTTGTACTTTTTTTCTATTAGAACCGCTATGTGCAGTATTTTCAGCGTGCATAGAAGAATCTGATTTATGTATTAATGTTGCTTGTCCAGCCACAGAAGCTCCCCAGTTAACGTTAGCTTCAGGAACATGCCATATAGCTACTCCAGTATCATAAGCCGCTCCAGTATTTGTAGTTGTAGTTGTTGTTGCGTAAAACCCCATTAACTTACATGTTTCAGGTATTGGTATTTGTTGTTCTAAATTTCCAGTTGCTACACTGCAGGTTTCGGTAGAGTCACCAGCATCTTCATGATTACGCGTCCCAAAATCTGTAGCAGAATCTGTACCACTATCTATGCTAACTAATCCACCAGAAATACCATTACCATGCATCAAAATATAGTTAGTGCCATGGGTAGTATTGGTTTTTACTGAAAAGGTTATATATGACGTAGAATACAAAGTATCTTTAATAGCGCCCGAAGTCATTATGCTTGTGTCATTATCCGCAAATGATTCTGAAGACGTTTGAACGCCAGACAAAAGCACATCATCAAGTTTTAAACCCGCATCAAACCTTGCGTTACCATTATCAACCCAAAGAGCCCATGTATTTGTAAGTGTCATGTTTGTCCCGGCTGCTGGTGCACCTGAAATTTTAAGAGAAGCCGCATCTGTTGTAGTAACACTAGCATTAGTAGCAGCTACATTCATAGGCTCAATATTAACCGTTCTATATTCAGCGGAAGTTGCTGATGCTGAAGTATTTGTGTCTGTTATTGTTGACGCATCTAAATGTAACAAACCTGCTTCACCTCCATAATTTCTATCACCGTCTAAAACAACGACATCAGAAAATGTTTTTTCTCCAGAAAAAGTTTGGTTTGTTGTAAGGTGTGCCGTGTCAGAATCTAAATAAGCGCTAGCTATAGCTGTTCCTTGCCAAACACCACTATCAATAGTACCTACTTCCGTAATATCTAAATCGTTTATGCTTGCTAAAGTTTCATCACCAGTATTTGTTCCACTTTGACCATCTAAATAAGCAGCGTTAATAGCTGTTCCTCTCCATTGCCCAATTCCAATAATCCCAACAGTAGTAATGTTAGCTTGTGTAAAATGTTCCCCCGCTACAAAGTTGTCTAATTGATCGTGATCTATCTCGCTATCATTAGTTACTAAATCACCACTATCAATATTTAGTCCATCTCCAACCCTTAAGTTTAGTGTCGCGGAATATGCCCCACTAGTAGTGTTTGTTTCGCTTTCAATAATTATTGGTAGCGTGCCTGTCAAGTCTACACCAGTGATGTCGCCAGTTGCTTCTGTTGCTTTTACAATTTTATTATTAGAATCTAAACCTAAATTACCTCCACTAGCTATAGTGCCAGTGTCTATATCTTCTAAATAGACATCACCTCTAAAGCGTGCAATTAAATCTACAATATGTTGGCCTATCCATTTCATTAATCTAAATCAATATATTCTATTGTTACTCCTTCATTTTGTACTGCTTCTGCTATAAGTGGGTAAACTCTCTTATATGCATTGCCTGAACTTCCTATAAAACCATTTTTATTTACTTGGTTATTTTCTTGACTATCACCCAAAAGTAAACAGCCTGCAGTGTGTTCATCAGTATTGCCAACATGAATGAGAATCCACTTAAAATTAGGTACATCAATAATATGCAACATACCCCTATGGATATTAGGATACTTTTTGCTGTACTTTTTATGAAATCCTCCTTCATTTCTTAGTTTTATATTATATGTTCCAGCAGGTATTCTAGTTTCTGTTCTAATTTTTATATCTCTATGTTCATCTTCTAAGGTATACGCTAAAAACTTAACTCCTTCTGTAACATCAAAAAGTAATCCATTAGTTGAATCAGATTCACTACTGAATCTTAATACTTGTAATTTCATACTTTATCTATGCTTTAGTAAATTGAGTATATTCAATTATACAAGCAGCAGTTTGAGCCTCAGCCTGAACTGTTTGTCCATTGTATAATGAAATAAATACAAACTCACCAACATCTAATCTAATCTTAGCATCTCCTCCAAGCTTTACCTGCAACCATGCTGCAGCATTTGTTGATGATGAATTTTTTAAATATACATAACTAAAAGCACTGTTAGTAGCTAATACTTCTTGTGCAGATCCGGTAGCTATAGATTTTCTAGATATTCCTATAGTTGGCTCTCCAATTGTTAATACATCTGTTGACGTAAGACTTAAAATATCGCTTGTAGCAGTATTACTTGTTAATGTTAATTTTGCTGTTAATGTTGCCATTTTTATTTTTATTTATTATTAATTATTATTTTTGTTTTTCTTAAATATGTTAAATATTGATCTTTCTTTCTTACGTGTACAGACAGGGCAGATTGAATCTGGTATGTGCACCGTAATCTCAACGCTATCAACTATCTCATACGTTTCAATTCTATAATCGTATATAACACTATCCCTATTTATCAACTTCAACATTCTTAAATTATCTATACTATCTTTATAGTTATCTCTTAAACGAGCGATGTCTAATAACCTTTTGTTTAGTGCAAGTTGAGCGTTTTTAGTCTGCTCTTTCTTGTTGTTTAGATTTTCTATAGCCTCGTCAGCTAGTATTATCAAACTATCTAAGTCGTTGTTAATAACGACTTTTGTCTCTCCCACTGGCTTTTCTGATCCAGAACAAGAAAATAAAATAAATAATAATGTATAGCATAATTTTTTCACCTTATGTTTTTTAATGTCTCTATGAACTTGTCGTTTAACTTTTTATAATCATCTCTAAGAGTTATAACTTCTTCTTGTAAAACTTTAATATGACTTGTTAATGTTGTTTTGTTGTCAACATATAAATAACCTATTGCTATTAAAGCTAAAAGCAGAACTCCCGAAACAGGATTGCTTGCAAAATCTTTAAAATTTATAATTCCTTTCATTTTACCAAAATATTAATTTAAGAATATAACCTATAACAGAAGCATATAAACCCCAAAGAGCTTTTGTAACGTTTGCTTTCCACCTTTGCATTTGCTTAAACTGCTCGAGGTTATTTAACCACGTGGGTAACTCAATGTCCCGTTGATCTAAACGATCAGTATTCTTGTTGACCCTAATTACTAAACCCTCATCTGGGTCTAGTAATTTAATCATCAGTCTATCCAACTTGTCATTTATCTCCTTAACGTCCTCTCCTAAAGTTTCGATGTCTTTTTTCATTAATGCTATTTCTTGTTTAGTTGTAGACATTAGGCTTCAATTATTTTAATATTTTTACTAAAGAAGCAATTTGATGTGCTGTAATATTTTCAGGTAACATATCATGTGAAAGAGGTTCAAGATCAATCTCGATCTCAGCTTCCATAAGAACAGCTACGTCTTCTAATTGTTTTCTTCTTTCGTCAATTAATTCTTTATTTTCTTTTTCTAACTTTTCAATTTCATAAATTTTAGAATCATCATTAGGGTCGTCAGTAAAAGCATTTACTGATAATGCTAAGTCCATAAATTCTTTACTAGGTTTTCCTGCTTCTTCTAAATCTTTTAAGTTAGTAGTTAATGTTTTAAGGTTTTTTGCAACTACTACTGCAAAGTCTTTACCTTCTAAATCTTTAACGGCAAATAAACTATTTACCATTTGTACAAATTCTGCTTTTGTTTCTGTAATTTTCATTTTCTATAATTATTGGTTATTAATTTTGCAAATATATAAATTTTTTATTAAACTACTAAATACTGTTATTTATTATTAAGTAGTTAATTTTAAATACATCAGCAGCATCTGTTGCTTGATCATCTGTATTAACTACTACAATCTTAACACTTCCACTAGCTTTAGTGTGAAAATATACTTGTATATTAGCTCCTGCTGTTCTACCACTTGCTGCACATTCTAATCCTGTAAGAATTACAGAATCATCTTGAATAGTACTATTAGTAAAAATAAACTCTACCTCTGCCTGACTAGCTAGTGCAGCCCCATATAACGTAATTATACCAGAAGTTGAATCATGTTCAACTGTTGTAGTAGCATTGGTACCCTGAGTAACCGTCCCACTATTAGTATGTATAATTCCATCTGTAGCGGCTGTTATAATCATGTGTCCACCTAATGTCGTATTTTGAACTGGATCAATTGTTATTGCTGTTGTATTAGCAGTTTTAACTAAAACAGATCCTGCTGTTCCTGATGCTGAAGTTCCCCCAGCAATAACAGCATTTCCACCTGCTCCAGATCCTGAAGATGCGCCACCTGCTAGTGTTGCAACACCACCTGCTGCTGCTGCACCTGCCGCTGCTACAGTTAAAGCTACTCCTGTCGTACCACCTGTTGCGGCTACCGGAGCAATTGTTGGTGCAGTTCCTACATCAAAAGCAATACCACCTTTTATATTTAAACTGTCTGAATAAAAAGCTGTAGGAGTAGATTGTCCCATAAACACTTTACCTGCAGCATCTACTGCTATACCTTCATCACTTGCATCTCCACTAATCCAACTTTCTCCTGCAGCATAGTTTAAATTTATATTATAAGTTGCCGCACTAAGATTTGCAGCTAATGCTGTAATATTAGAAGCAAGTGTAATTGAACCTGCACCTTCAGTAATAGTCATATTAGCTCCCTCTGTAAGTCTTGCTACTGATGGATAACCATTAGTTGCATTACCTATAAGTAATTGTCCGTTTGTAGACATTGCTGAAGAAGCTGCTAAAGTATCTGTAGCACTTGCATATAATATTGATCCTGCAGTTATTGTAGATAATCCTGTACCTCCATTTAATACTGAATTTTCACCTGATACAGTTTGTGCAAAATCTATTGCAGTTAAAAAAGCTGAAGTAGAATTATCACAATTTGCTAAATCAATAGCAGACTCAATTAATGTTAATACTAAATTATTTGATGCAGTTGTTACCGTCATCTTTGTGTCTGCAGATTTTAAACCTTTAAAATTTAATTGATTAGAGTTTGTTACACTAATGAATAAATCTTGGCTTCCTGTTCCTGTTGTAGACATCGAAGGAAATAAACTTTGTAATAAAAATTTAAATGTATTTGATGTATTTGAATCTTCTACTGGTACATATTGAGTAGAAGTAGTTGCTGTTTTTGCTAATGCGTTTAAACCTATTATTGACATATCTTTTAGTTTTTAAATTTTATTATTAATACGGAGTTGTTTCTTTAAACCTGCCTTGTATACAATCAGCATCCTCCGTACATTTATCACATTGTTCATTCATAAATCGAATAAATGGATCAATATAATTAGTTGTGTAAGTGTTAGGAAATGCTCCTAAACTTGTACATTGTTGCCAATGTCCTGATTGTTGGCCTTGTGCTGTTTCTGGGTTGTGTCCTCCATTTGCGGCGCTACCAACTACTATTTTCCAAATTAATCCGCTTGGCATTTTAATTACATCCCCTAAAAATAATGTATTTCCTAACACAAAGAATGCTGCCGGATTCCCAACCAAAGTACCTCCTCCTGTTGTTATTGAAGAACCTGCAAATGCTTGATCATTTACTCCTGTTACAGGCCCACCAGTTACCCATAGATCTGAGCATGTAATAGCTGCTGGTGCAGTTGTCATATCATCACTACAATTAAACATACAATCTAAATCTTTTTGTTGTAGTAAATAATTAACTAAAATTAATTTCCATTGATTCATTATTGAGCAATCATCAGCGTATCCAATTCTAAGTTTATTTAAATACATTGCCCCTTTTAAGGTTAAACACCCAAACATTTTAGAATCAATTTTTCTTCTTGATTGTGGGCTTAAAGAACAAGGATTACGTGCAAGTATATAAGTACAAGTACCATCATCTTGAATCGCGTTAGGATTATAATTTGCAGCATTTGGATCTGTACATCCTAAGTATAAACAACTACCATCATCTATAGTAGCAGTTGGATCAAAGTTATCTGCATTAGGATCTGTACAACCACAATTTAAAGGGGCACTACCAACGGCAAATGATCCTGCTTCCGTACATCCATTACAATCTGTAGCTACCCATGTATATGGACCTACTGCTAAAATATTTCCAGTACTAGCTGTTCCTAAATAAGGCACTGATAGTGTTGGTGTTGAATACACAAGTGTTCCTGAAACATCATATACTGACCAGTCCCAAAAGGCACATACTGATATTGAATTAGTATTTGTTATTGATGCAGAACCATCATTATTATGTACACATGTAACTGAACTTGCACTAGCGGTTGTAATTACTACAGGATTAAATGTAGGAGGTGAGCAAAATGTACAACAATTTATATCTGCTATATTAATATTTGGATTGTATGTACCAGTACAGTCGTATAAATAATTTAAAGCAGTTTGATCTAAACACCCAGTCCACTCACATGAACCATCATCTATAGTTGCTGCTGCATTATAATTATTTGCTGTTGGATCAGTACATCCTCCTATTGGATAAGTACAAGAACCATCATCGCAAGTAGCTAAAGGATTAAAGTTATCTGCAGTTGGATCCATACAACCATCTACACAGTAAATACAAGAACCATCATCTACCGTTGCTGTTGCGTCGTAATTTAATGCTAAAGAATCTGTACACCCACATATTGGTAAATTTACATTCACAGAACTAGTCGTTATACAATTTCCTGCTCCTCCGTTATCTGTAATAGTTAATTCATAATTCCCACTCGTAATTACATATTGAGAAGGTAATGAAATTACAGTGCTGTTTACACTTGCCTGCTGTCCACTTAATATAGAGACTCCATTATATGTCCAGTCCCACAACACTGCGCTGACTGGATTACAGTCTATAGCAGCATAAAGATTAAAGCTGCACCCAGATGCTATTTGTGTTATTGATGTTATCCCACAATTACATCCAACCGGATAAGTACATAACCCATTTTGAGAAATTTGTAAATCAACTGGAACAGTTATATTAAAATTAAGCGCTGATTGATCTGTACATACATCAGCTTTAACATCAGTAGATACCCAATGATAACATATTTCTAATCCTGCATCAGCCCCAGTTGAAGAATCTTCTATTTCAATTTTTATACCATAATAACCATAACCTAAACTACCAAATAAAGCTACAATTCCTTGTGCATTTGTTGAAGTAGTTGTGGCTAAAGCGGCTCCGGCAGAAGAAATATCTCCTGAACTTGTTAAGGCATGCAAAGTATATTTGTAAGACATTGTAGCAGTAATAAATCCACTTGCATTAGCATTTAAAGTTCCAGTAAGATTAATAGCCCCATCTGTGGCTACAGAAGATGTAGCATGTGTTGGTGTAACGGTAGATGACGTTATTAAATCATCTATAAAATTACCTACACTATCTACAAAGAACCCGTCTGTGGCACCGCAAAATAAACAGCAGTTATTAACACAGCTTAAATTTGCAGTAGCGTCATAATTAATTGCAGTATTATCTGTACACCCATCATTAGGAGCCTCTTCTGCAATTACCTGAATTGATTCAAACGTACATCCATCCTCATCGGTAACAGTAACAGTATAATAGTTTGGAGAAGTTGGAGGTAATGATCCCCATATAAATGTAAATGGTGCAATTGCAAAAGTTAAAGTTGTATTAGTTTGAGGGCTGCTAGCATTAACTGGTGAATTACTACCTGCAGCAGAACTTAATTGAAATTTTGTAACTGCTCCAGGCTGACCTTGAGTAATTGCTCCTACAAAAGATCCTGCAGCAATACCAGTACCTGTTACAGACATACCTACTGTAATAGAAGAATTAGAATTACAAGATACGATTGAGCTACCAGAAGTTGTATCACAAGTACTGTCTTGAATAAACGCTCCACTTGCATATGCTGCATTACTATTTTGTATAATTGATGATCCTGTAGATGAGGTAAGTTGAACATCATAAGCATGTTGATTGGCAGTACCATTATAATTACCAACTGTAATTGCTGTTTGGTTTGTAAAGTCTATAGTTATTGTACCATTATTCCCTCCATAAGTTGAATCTGTAGAAGAAACAAACATATTAAAATCTGAACAATCTACTTCACAACATCCCCCATCAATTAAATTATAAGCCCCTGAAGAACCATTTAAATAAGCTGTAATATCGGTTCCATTACAATCTTCATTAGTTGTTTGATAAAAACTTGGAGAACTTCCATCTATACATACCTCTATATCTACTGCAGCTGGGGCATTACAATCTGGTAAATTTTCTGCATATGTATAATTACGAACCACCCCATAAGCACCTTCAGGGGGGCTTATAAGATTACTATTAGAATCATAAACTAAAGCTGATGAATGTGACTCTAAAGAATTTATTAGCGCAAGTCCTTCGTCAACCCACGAATATGTTCCTATAATTGATTGGTAAGAATTCCCATTTAACTGTGCCTTGGTAGGAAAAATAAGCATATCTGTCCTACTTACTTGAGAAGATGTTACCCCTCCTATTGGAGCTCCATATTCAGTTGAACCAGCAGTTAATGTATTTGAAATAGTTTGCCCTAAAAGGGTAGCAACTGTATCAGCAGAATCACCTTTAGTAGGATAACTGCCATTAGGAGCTGTGTCAGCACTCCACGCTACAAAAGTTTTATCTGGTGCAATTAAAAGTTGAGGATTATAGCTTGTAGAAGCCCAATCAAACCTACCAGGTGCAGCTAAACCAATAGCGCTGCTTCCCCACTCTCTAGACATACTAAGAAGGTCTGCCCTAGACGGCGATCCTGTAGCCCAGTTTTTTCTCCCCCAACGACGAGATATATAATCACTTCCTGTACAATATCGTTGTATCCAACCTGTATCTGTATAGGTGTCATCTGCCCCTCCTGTTGAGGCTTGCCAGCAAGGGCTCGGAGGCATAACTAGTATTTCTTGTACGTGTCCAGATGCGTACAATAGACGGTATTTTCTTTCATGTGAGTAACAATTAGCATCAAATATTCTTCTATCTAATTTTGCATATACTTTTGTTCCTGGAGAGTTATAGTCATAATTAAACGTTGAAGTAACTGTTGTGTATACTCCTTGTGTTTCCTCAAACCCAAGATTATCTCCTGTAGCATCTTCTACCGATACCAATTCATCAACTAGTGCGAATTCAGGAGCATTTGGTGTGTGAGCAAAAATTTCAACAATTGGAGCGTATGCCCAAGGTATTGTATTAACGGTATTATAGTATGATCCTACTTGAGGCGAACCTCCCCCCAGTATATTATTAATCGTAACATCTGGAAAAGTTTTTAAAGGTGAAAAAGTTAATTGACTGTAACGTAAATCACTAGTAATATTTATATTTAACCTTTGCTGCGCAATTATATCCTTAGTACTTATTTGGAGGTGTTTAGATAATGCTTCTCTATCGCTTTTTATTTTATCAACCCCATCAAGAAAGAACGCCGCAGTGTCTGAAGGAAGATCGGCATATAAATCTTGTTTAATATTTAAAGCCTCTAAAGATTGTTGTAACTCTTGGCGTACAGCAATTTCTTGTTCTGTACTTTCTTTAGAGGGTTTCGCGTATTTATCTACCTTTTCCTCTGTAACTTTCTTGCTCTTTAAATCTTCTTTTTTTGCCATTTTATATTTTTATTAACAATCACACCCACATGAGTTATCACACAATTCTTTTGCCTTAGCATACTTTTCGTAAATATCAGAGAAAATTGCGCCGGAAGCATATTGGTTTGGTTGATTTACTAACGATATTGCTGTATCAGCTGCGTCTAGTAATAAAAATATTTTTTGAGCTTTTGCTAAAGTTGACGAACATTTTGCACAATCACAAGCACAGTCTATAAGTTCATTTGTTAATTTAGCTAAACAGCAATCAATATCACAATGGTTCAATAGAGGTTTTCTTACCTGCTCAGTACCACCTTCAATTAATCTAATTATAAAGAGTCCGTTTTTATACCCTAAATTATTAGTAGCATCTAAATTAATTCTCCCTAAACCACCAGGACCATTAAAAGTAATTGTAGCTGTATATAATACAGCTTGTCCTGGGTAATCTAATACTTCTATTGTTCCTGTTGCTCCTCCTATATAACTTTTTGAACTTATTGCTATATAGTTACAACTTGAAACGGCTTGAACATTTAAACTCATTGATTTGTTTTTAAAATTAAAAAAAAAGACCGATAGGGGGACAATGCCCCCTATAAGTCTTATTAAGTTAAGCTATTAAGCTATTTGACCTGTTTGTACGTATTCTACGAACAAAGTAAATTTACCAGCATCAATTACGTGATCATTGTTAAGAGTTAACAATAATTCAACATCTGCTGTTGTATGAAGCAACGTAGCATCTCTTGCTATACCCATATTCAATGCTGTTAAAGCACCGCCATCTAAAGCATAGTTTTCAACTAATGTTGTTCCAATACCTGCTGCATATTGAACAGTATTACATGCAACTGCTGCAATAAATGCTCCTGTAGCTCCGGTGTAACCTAAAGCTAAAGTTGTTGAGTTATCACCATCGTCACTTACTGCAGTTTCACAGAATGTCCAAGCTCTTGTAATTAAAGCTCCTTCAGGAATAATTACTTTTCCTGTTTGACCTCCTCCAGCTGTAGTAGTATTACATCCGTAAGATAAAGCTCCGGCAGCTAAACTACCGTTGCCTGTAATATCCCAAACTCCTTTTACTATTACTGGTGTTATTATATTATTTGCCATTTTATTTTATTTTTTTAATGTTATTATTATAAGTTTACGTTTCCAAATCCAGCTGATAATAAGTAAGGATTAAGTACTCCTTCTAACGCTGAAGTTAAAGCTGCTGTTCCATTATCAAAAGCGATGTTAATCTCAATAAGATTATCAACACCCATTATTTGTGAAGCAGAAGATCCGTCTTTAGTAGCTGCAATATGATATACATCATAAGGAGAAGCTACTACTGTAGTTAAAGCAGGAGTATTAGGAAGCTGTACTCTGTTGTAATATCCATACTGAGTACCTCTATTATTTTCTTCCATGTCTTTAATGTAGTATCCATCACCATATCCTCTGTTACCAGGTGTTTGAGCTGTATCAGCCATTGTAGTACCATTACTGTTACTATCCCAAGCAAATTCCATTGCAACTAAATCTTCTTGGATTGATCCATCAGCCTTAGCTTCACCTTTTTTAAATCCTGTACAGTCAATACTACCACCATTATCAGTAACCGCACCATTTACCCAATGAGGTAAATCTGCATCAATTGCTATTTTTAATAAAGCAGTTTGAGCTGTAGGAGTCATAGTTGCTGTAACTGCAATTTCATAACTCTTCATTTCAAATGGTTCTGCACCATTAGTTTTGTTAATAATTTTAAGAGTGTGATTTCCTACTGCTGTTGCATTAGTAGTAAGAGTTGCTCTTTTTACTTCTGCTACTTGTGCTACATGAGATTTTCCACCCCAGTTAATTACATCTTTACCATAGATCCAAGGACTTACGATATTATTTCCAGCTCCTCCTTGTACAATTCTAAATTGTGCAGAAGTTGCTATTGTGTCTCCAGGTACCATACTTGTAGGTCCTGAAGCGCTTAGTTTTTGGACATCTATTGCACCATCAGCTAATAAACCGTTTGTGTATGCTGCTGCAATTTCGTTTCCAATCATTAAATGTCTTGCCATTTTTTTGTTGTTTTAAATTAATATAATTTATTCATTCTTTGCAGCCTCTACAGACTGCGTTTTATAACGAGGATCACTAATGCCCTCTAAAATACTGCTCACTGCCATGTCCACTATCTCTTGATGACAATGTTCAGGTAGTTCACAATCGATCGACAAATTTAGTGAAATATTTGCCGGTTTTCTTATATACGTTAATTTTACCTTATCTATTATAAATATAGCACTTGTGTATATATCTATATAGCTTCCACGCACGGTAGTGAGTGGACTAGTATGTTTTGTTGTGTTAAAAGGATCGTTTAATAATGTGTAAATATCATCATGCTGTATAAATTTATTAATAGAACTTATAGTTGATCCCCCCACTATATCTCGTCTTCCCCCATACATACTATCCTCGTATTGAGCGTATGAAGAAACCAAGGTATTGTTAGAACCATCTTTACCAATAAAAGCCGTTTGTAAATTACTACCAGAGGTAAGATTTGTAACTGACATATCCCAATTAAACCAAGGGTATGTTAGTGTAGCATCTATTTCAAAAATAAAATTCCCTGGAACGGTTAACTCTCCAAGTTGTTCCCAATATACATTTACACCCGGAACATTTATACTTAATATATCTAATCTTACAGCTTCTATATTTACCGGATAACTAAATCCACCATTGACCCAAATACTTTGATCTCCTAATGTTGCATCTAATGGGTCAGCCATCATATTAATAGACTGCACAAAATCTGTTGAAGTATTGTTTGAATTATTACACACAAAGTCACTTAGACTGATTGTAAAATAACTTAAATCTTCAGTGTTTTGTAATGTCCAAGAAATAGGGTTACAATTATCAATTTTAACATCAGATCGTTGTGATATTAAATACATATAATCTATAGGTAATTTAAAAGTGTCAATCCAAAAGTCTGCACTTAATTGATCTTTATAAGTTACTGGAGCTTCGTATTCAGTAACTAAAGTTCTTAAGTCGTCAACTCTTTTTTGGCTTTGCTCAAACCCTTTTCCCAATGCATTATTTCTACCATATTTTGTATTAATAAATTTTATTAGAGCCTTATTTAACTCTAAATCTATTTCTTCTGGCAATAGCATATCAGCTTGGAGTGAATTAATCTTATCCACTCCTTGCTGAATTGCTAAATGCATTTCTGTTACATTCATATTATGATACTGCTAGTTCTTTTAATTTTGCTCTTAATACAGTTAATGTTGAAGAATTTTTCTTATCTCTAAGATAAACAACTGCATTGTCTAAAGTATCTCCAATTATATCATCTATAAATATAATTTGATTTCCTATTTTTCTCAATACACCTGCTGTTACCATTTCTTCAATTTCTGCCTTTAGTTCTAAGTTTTTATCTGTAGCAATCTTTAAGAATTTTTGTGGATTTTTATCTTTAATTTCATAAAGTTGATTTTCCACTTGATCATCTGTTAAACGATCTGGGTTAACATTAGCAATCAATCTTAAAACTCGTTTCATATTTTTAGAATTTGCAGAGATTTTTATAAACTCTTTATCTGCATCTTTTCTAAGTTGAATTTTATTATTTTTTACTTTGTCATCTCTTGTAAGATCTTGAATATAAAATCTTTTTGCAAAGTCTTTATCCATTTCATCTTTTGTTAATGCTACATGTGGATGCTTTAGTGCGAACCTATACTTGATAAAATCATCAATTTTAACTGGGTTATCATTAGCATCTACTCCTATTTCTAATTCAACCCCTGTAAATCCTACCGGTATTGTTAAATTAGCCCAAAATTCTTTAGAGTGTTTTGGCCATTCCATGTGGTCTGGACTAACATCTAAATATCCTGTCATAAACTTTTTTTCTTCTTCTGGTGAAAAAGCTTTTAAAGGTTGTCTATTTACATAGACGCTGCTGAGTTTTAGTACCGCTTCAGCTCGTACTTGTTTTGGGAGATGGTTTAAAACCTCTTTTCTCCTTAGTGTTACTTTTTTTGTCATTTTTCAGTTCTTTTTAATAGTTAGTGTTAGGATGAAAAGAATAACTCTCCTAACTGAGTTATATTTTAAATTGATAAAGGGTGGGAGAGAAAAATCTCCCCCACATCCTCAATCAAAACCAATATATATAGACGCAAATTAATGCCTAATTAAGATGCTGTACAAGTGATGTCTATTGAAGTATCAAATCTACGTAAGCAGATACCTGCAGTTTTCAACATATGTACAGACGCACCGTCCACATCAGAAGCTCTAGCATCAGAACCAGAGAATCCTTTAGGGACTACAGAACCAGCTACACACCATCTCATAGACTCACGACCTTTTTT
>TARA_R110000824_G_scaffold401032_2_pt1 | contig 22796 bp, 47 predicted proteins | sample TARA_R110000824 | Tara Oceans TARA_R110000824 (sample SAMEA4397747) | marine metagenome | biome: Polar Biome; feature: [MES] marine water layer (ENVO:01000295) within the mesopelagic zone...; material: water (ENVO:00002006), including particulate matter (ENVO:01000060) such...
CCTCATAGCCGTCATCTTCGACGCGGCCTGATCTGTCTGATTTGGCGGCTGAGAACCGTGCGTCAAAATCATCCATCAGATAATACTTGAGCCAGCCGACCCGCCCGATGTAATGGATACACGATTGGATTTACGGCGACGAAACATATCCGTTCGCTCTTGCACCGTCTCCTGGATGGAACGCACGTTGTCAGTTTCAGACCGGAGCCGAACCGCCCGCTGTTCTGCCGTTTCCGCTGGAGCCTTGCTTTTCATTCATCATCACCACGTTGTTATCACGGATCAAAATGTGGAAAAGCTGATCGGGCAGCAATGCACGGGAACGCACTCCGAGAGTGTGTTTAACAAAGCTGACGCAGGACATGGGGCGCAGAAAGTGGTGTCCTGGACCAATCGCCTCACCAAAGCGCAGAACGGTATGGTGGGCCGTCAGGTAGGAAAGGTAGTCTTGCACATCATCATGGGCATAGAACACGCGCGCATCGACGCCCTTGCGGTGTAAATCGAGGTGCGTCCATGTTTCCTTGGAAAACCCGGCCAGCGAGACATGCCCAAACCGTTTGGCCCACCAATGTTCTTTGGATTTTGGATGAAAGACGCAGAACCAGATCATTTTTTCTGCGCAAATTCTTTCTCTAATTCCAGCCGTTCAGGAGGCACGTAATTTCCTTCATCATCCCACCACGTTTTTGGATCATCTTCGATATCTATAATATCTCTGACATACTGGCCACGTGGTTTCTTGTATTTTCCATATCTAGCCATCATCTTCTCCCTTTGAGTGAATACTTCTTCTTTCCGCTGCGCTTGCTTGGTTTAGGGGCACCGCTTCCCCCGGTCAGAGCAGACATGCCGAGGCCAGCGCCTAGACAGGCGTACTGCAAAGCATCGCAGTAATCAGAATATTTGTCCTTCATAGGCACGTCATGGTGACGGCCAGACTTACCTTGGACCTTGGCGAAGTGATATTTGCCCGACATGCCGGAATTGAGGGTGCGGCAGGTATTGCTCAGAAGCAGCGCAGGGCCGCCGCCGACCATCTTGTTCAGCATGGTTGTGACGGCCTCAAGGCGCAGGGTGATGTCGTTGTTACCGGGCGCGGGCAGGACGTGCATCCCGTGGGCAGCAAAGATCAGGTATGGCGTCCAGTTGGTTGCCTGACCGCGGGAGCCACCCGTGGGATCACCAAACATTTGCAGTTTCGAGTTGGCAGAGGTTGCCAGCAGCCGATCCTTATCCCGCACGGGGTCCAGCCGGTCCAGATCGACCTTCTTTTCTTGCAGGATACCGGGAAACTTTTGCATGATCCGTTGTTTGAACAGGGGCGCAAACTCGCCGGCCGTGACGTTTTCCTTGCCAAATTCGTCCAGAACGAACATCTGGCCACGAATAAGCTGACAAACAACGGCGGCAGGGTTGCGGGCAAAGTCCATGCCGACCAGCAGGGGCCACTCAGGGCGGTATTGCAGCGCCACCTTTGAGATATGGACCTCAGGCGAGAAACTTTCAAAGACGGGGCGGCCGGATTGATAGCGGCCCACCCGGTTCATAACGAACGTGTCGATATAGGCTTTTGACTTGCCTTTGATCAGGTTGGTGTAGCTTTCATCAATCCACTTCATGTTTTCGGCGGCATCTTCGGGATCAAGCCCGCGCTTAATCCGTTCTTCGGGCGTGTTTTCCACGTATCCGGTCAACTGGCCGTTATCGAACACCTCGATCAGTCCGGGCGGTTGAATAAAGAAATTCCAATCATCGGGCTTTTCATATTCCCGGCGCTTGGCATCATCCCAATCTTCGGGGAAATCGACCTCACCCCGGAAATATGGAACAAAGTGATCATCGGGCGGCGCGTTCAGATCCGCAATCACACCCTTCCATGTGGGACCGCCTTCAAGTTTGGGAGGATACCGGCCCTGCATGGCGCGGGAATGGGCCATATCAAAGATGGCTTTTTCGGTGAACTGGACCTCGTTGAACCAAACGCCCGTTGCTTCCATGGATGTCAGCTTGGAAACATCGTCCTCGTTGTCCAGCGACAGAAAGATAAATTCCACAATGACGGTCGTACCATCGGGCCGGTCAAAGTAGATATTATGCTCAGGCGGGTTGGACATCTTCACGTCGCCAAATATCTTTTGCGCGACCTGGACGAACCAATACTTCCAAGTTTTGAGCGTGGTTTGCTTCAATTCATCAAAGGTGTTGCGCACAACAATCCAGCGCGTCATTCGCTGACCCATGGCGTTTGGCTGTTGTTCGTTCGATATCGCCCACATCTTATGGCAGCAGGCCGTCGACGTTCCTGAGTTTCCGGTTACAAAAACCTGACCGGGGCCAAATCGAACGATGAAAAATCCGGGTGTCGTTGTGAGGCAATAACGCAGACCATCCTCAGATGGTTTTTGCGATGATGTCAGATTGCAGGCATGGGACAGCACACCTTTTCGGCAAGCCCTGACGAGATACAGAGGATTTACGTTTTTGCCGCCCGTTTCAATAGCGGATGATGCCCTATAACCACATGCAGAAATCAACCATTCAACAAAATCGGCTTCCTCTTTGACCACTGTTGAGAAGCGGCGCTGACCATATTTGTCGATAAATCCATCCCAATACCACAACTCATCAAACACAACTTGAAGCTGGGCGGGGCTACAGGCTCGAAGATCGGAGAGTTTCTTGGTCAACAGCGGCGGGTCAAAGTCATAGTTATCTTCTGTTGGCCGCCCTTTGTAATGGCGGATTTTGTATTCGGTGCCGGTGCTATCAAGCAGCATGAGCAGCCGTTCCTTCTTTCGATCCTTGCGCAGACCCATGGTGATCTGACGGTTGTGCACGCGGGGTCGGACACTGCCATCGGCACAGACAGCAACAATCAGGCGCAACTCATCATCGGTATATGGAAGGGGATCACATTCTGGGGCCTTGAAGGCGCGTATCAGTGAATAATTAGCGTTCGGACCTGTGCCGTCACGCTCTATATCACTGGTGGTCACAACCTTGTGCACGCCGCGCTTTGTAACGACAGGCCAGCGGTGCCCATCGTCAGCGGTGATGTTCAGGGTTCCAGACCGGTTGGAGAGCGTGGTGAACCCGTCAGAAGGGCCAACAATGTGACCTGTTGCTTCGAACCACGTTCTGCCTGTAGAAGGGTCACAGACAAGCGCCTGATCGCCTTCTACGTGCTCATCCATGCGCCGCCAGCCATCAGGCGACCAATACTCAGCACAGCCTTCCAATGGTCCGACTGGGCCCTGAATGATCGAGACAGGCGCGCGATCAACAAAGAACGCCCGCAGCACCTTCCCGTCAGGCCGGTACAGGAACTTTTCAGCTTTACTCATCGGAGATCACCGCCCAGCGTTGTTCACCCTGATCAGCAGGTCGTTTTGTCCATCCCTCGATCAACAACCCTGTACCGTCAGGCCAAACGCTGTACCGACCAAATGTCGCACCTTTTTCAGAGGCTTCACCTGCCCGCTCACGAAACCATTCCTGCTTAGAAAATTGACTGTCGCAGTGTTCAGGATCAAATGTCTGCGCAACGTAAATCGGATCACTCATCTTTCGCCACCAGAACACCACCTTCAACAACAACCTTCCCGGACGCAAGCAAAGCCTTCTCTGCATTCGCGTACCGCAAACCCGGCCAGCCCAAAGCACGCGCGGCCATATTCGATGAATAACGACCGGAGCGGATCACAGCAACCACATCCAAGATGTCCTGCGCACGGGGCGACGGAACAGAGGAAACCCGGCGAACAGGCGCAGACGGCTCAATCCCGGCAACAGCAGCCTTCACAGCCGCAACAGCAGGATCAGCCTTCTTAGAACGCTTGGGCTTGTTGAACGAAGTCTCAGACCCGTCATCATCAACATGCTCAGGATCAGCACGCGCAATCGAATTTTTTTTAGGAGGACCGGTCAGGTAAGGAACAGCATCGCCAGCACGTTCACCGCCGCCAGAACCGCCAATCCCCAACGGAACCTCCATATCAGCTAAAGCACCAGCAACAGCATCCCGAACAAACTCTGACCGGTTCGACGCAGCAGCATCTATCCTGTCAAACGTCCCGTCAGGAAACCGAACCTGCATTACCTCACTGCCAATCTTATCACGCGCCATAGTCGCCTCCCATTGGAACACAAGGTGAATTGCACCCGCAAGACCTGACCGATGGCGACCAAATCGTTTTACAGGAAGGACACTGCCAACCTTGATTAATAGCCAAACCAGTATCAGGCACGCCGTCATGATAAAAAATCGGACCACTGGGACCACCAAGAACGCCGTCTATTAAATCTCTAATCCAACCATTCCGGTTACTCGTCACAGCATCAATTCGAGCCAGTGACCCAGCACGAAGTTTCAAAAGCATGTGCTCAGGATATTTCATCGCAATCTCCAATCCAATCAAACATGTGTTCGTATACAATCAAACATCTGATTGGGGCAAGAATTAAATCAAACATATGTTTACTAAGCCCTATAACCAACAAAAAAAATACGGGAGGTAAAGGCCAGTCGAGAGAGGGGGGAGGTCTGGATATACCTGCGCGCGCTGCGTTTTTGGGGGCCGGGTAGCCTGATCCATATACATGAAGGGGGTGGGGTAGGGTCGATCGTGTGTGTGCTGACCCCCCTCGCATTCTCTGGCGTCATTGGTTCGTTTGTTAACATAATAGGGATTATAGAACATTACACATTGAATGATTACAATGGGTTAGCATATGGGCGTGCAGATCATGGCCACTGATTACCACATGTTGTGGTCAGTCATCATCTTGGCTGTCTATGGCGTCACCCTCAATAGGCTCAAGATCAGGATACCCAAACCCCTCAAAGGAATGGCTGTGATGATGCTGGCCTTGGACCTTTTGGACAGGCGATATACCGTCAACACCGGCCACCCATCTCTTCGCATCATACTGTAAACGCTCACTATCTGCACTGTGAGACTGGTGTACGATGCCAAGGTATGCTTGTTGTGCTGCGCCCTTTCTTACGTTTGCAACCATTTGATTATAAAGGTTTCGAGCGGGTTGCTTACGTTCTGCGCGTTTTGCGCTGTCAATATTCATGCCTACGCGCTGCGCGGCTATAGGGAGGGGCAAGCCCTCGTGTACCATTAGGTCTATAACGGAGCGCATCTGTTGGCTTACGCGTTGTCTAGGGCGTTGTTGTGGTGTGAGTGCGGTTCCTTTGCGCTTACCTGTCATCGAATAGGGCCCTTTGCGGCTTGTCTGCTTTGTGTCGCGCCATGTTTGCGGCATACGGATCTGAGGCGCGGCGATCTATGGTACGCGCCGTTGCTGGGGGAAGGGGCGCGGGGCGCAGTGTTATCTCTACGCCCAATGTGGCGGCCCATAGCTGTAATGTTGGGAATTGTGCCGTGCGGGCGAACGCTTCTAGCTTGTTTAGGTGCATATCAGCCATCCCTGCGGCGGCGTTGATATCCTCTTGCGACATGCCTAGCGCGCGGCGCTTGCGCACCAGTTGCGCCACGAGGGCTTTATACTGATCATAGGCGGGCGCGCCGTATTGCCCTTGATGCTTGAGTGAGCACGGTTCAGGCGCTGGGCCGAGGTTATCAATGGGGAGGGAAAGAGCGCCCGGACATCCTAGCTTAGAGCATTGTACTCGTATTGTGCGATCTTTAGCGGATGCAACGCGCCATCCTGCCTTCTGCGCTTCTGCTATCCATTTGGAGGCGATCAAATTGCAGCCCTGCCATGGTTTGAATGGAAATCGTGCTCTATCTCTGCCAACTTTCTGGCGGCTACGGCGTCTGCTTTATCCAGGAAGGCACCAAGATGTATGGTTTTGCTAGAGACCTTGATGCAGGCATTCCATGTTTGCCTATTCTTTTGCCAATACACGCCCATGACTCCACTTTTGTTATTCTTGGAGATTGCGCAATTTCGGGCGTTTTGCTTCTGAGGCACATCGCGCAGGTTTTCTATTCTATTATCAGTTTTTACTCCGTTTATATGGTCGATATTGGAAGGCCACTCACCATAAACCAAAACCCATATCACCCGGTGCGCAGCATATGTTTTCCCGAAAATGCCCCCAACTCGATAACCATGGGCATTTATTGTTGCAAGCGCCTGAGCGCCCGCCATTTTGGCGTTCCAGTTATTCTTTTTATGCTCCGCTGATCGAGATCCACTAGCGGTGAAGAATTTGGTTGGACGCTCACGCCAGAACAGTGAACCCGTATCTGCATCATGACGTAAAAGGCTTTTAAGCGCTGATTGATCAATATTCATGCGATAATTCTTTACCACATTTTACACGCTTGGGAAGAGGATGTTGCGCCGGCGTTGTTTGCCGATCATGGCGCGGCGTGGTGCAAATGGCCGCTATTGCCCTTGTTTCATGGGATAAACGTGCATTCTGATCGACTTGGCGAACGCTGGCCGGGTGATTATGCGCTGACCTTGACCATAGGACACGAAAAAGGGAGCCGAAGCCCCCTTGTCCTATTGTTCTTGTGTTTGGCGGTTATGCGCCTTGCAGTGTGACCTTGTATCGCCTGACACCGGATATCTCATATCTTTCTATCTGCGGCCTTTCAGATTTTGATACTGTGCCTTCTTCAATCCACTCGGTCACGGCAATCTCGGCGGCTTGGTGGCTTTTGTATCCGTATCCGTAAACATACCTATAGGACATCACAGCACCCCCGCACGCATGAGGGACGGCACCAGAGCCACGAACAGCGCCGCGTAGAGCAGCATGGACAGAAAGAGGTGATAGCGGCTCATATCTCTACCCCTTTACGAGTTAATGCGGCTGGCATCGGCAGCATATCGCGGCCCCACTTATACCAGCTTGCCCAAGATGAATTTGGGCGCGCGCCGTAGGTGCTGGCGTCCGATGCGCTATCAATGCGGGCGTCTTTGCGGCCGGTTCTGATTGCGTTAAGCATCATGCTTTGGTGATTGGTGAGGCGATCCATCATCTTATCCTTTCAGGTTAACGGGGTTTCGACCCGTGCCCTCAATATGCGCCCAACCTTATCTAATGTCAATGCACTTAGTTTATTAATTTATCATTTTATATCTTGACGCAGTGCTTTATTTATCTATATTGATTGCAAGGCGAACGAAACCGCCGCAACACTTTGAAAGGATCAAGACAATGTTTGACACCGCCCGCGCAGTATATCCCGAAACTGGCCCCGCGCCCATCTACAAGGCGGCACGCCAGCTTGACGAGGTGCTGATATGACAAACCGCAACAAATGGCACCGCGTCCGTGCTCTACTACCCAACCCTTGCCCGATAAATAAGCCGATTGAGGGACCGAACGGATTTACCCTCACAATGAAACCAAACGGCAGCATTGACTTGAGACACCCGGTTAAATTGATGGATGGAGACACAAAAACAACCATCCGACTTGACCGCTTAACCAAGTCAGGCAACGAGCGATTTATTGGCTATGAAAGGTAACCAGTTGTCGCGCGCCTACCCGTAATGGGCCGAAACAGGCGCGCGACGTGCTGAAAGGATCAGACACCACAATCTAACCGAAGGAAAACAATATGGACACCTTAAAAGAGATTGAAGCTATGACCGATCAACAGGCGCAAACCGCTTGCGAAGCTATGGCAATAGATATTTGCGGAACCTATAGGTTTAAAACCGACCTTGCCAAGCGCATCGGATACACCCGCGCAGCCGTCAACGTATGGTTTGCAGAAGGTGGACGCCCGCCCACAATTGTGCTTATGTACCTTAGGTCAGAGATTGAGCGGGATGAACTGGCGCGTGCCATAAAAGGCTTTTCTCAATTGCTTAGAGTCGCTGACAAATACGCCTATGGCCTGAAATTATACATTAAATAACGACTGAATTGCCGGGCTTAACTGTTCCGGCTTTTTTGCATCGCGGGCAACTCAACTTGAGCCATGTAGCTTTTCAGGTTCGAGATGATCACCGCCAAACACTTGGTTTCAGGATCAGCCGCAAATCTCTGCACGTTTTCTCGTTCATCATCCGCCACCTGTTGCAGCGTTTTTAAATCGGTTACCGCCCGCAGGCGATCCCGTATCCGGTTCATTTCTTCAATGTCGCTCAAAACTCAATATCCCCCTGTTGTTCTGGCATATCGCGGAACACATTGGTTCCCATATCGACCTCGACCGTGCACTTGCCCAGCTTGCCCATGCGCTGCTTTGCGACAATCAAATCCATCTTTCCCTTTGTTTTGGCCAGTGCCGCCTCAAGATCGACCCTTTCCTCAATATCCTTGACGCCCTGTTGCAGCGTCTTTTCCAGATAGTATTCTGGACGATGGCAGAAAATCACATTGTCGGCCGCAAATTCCAGATCACCCGACCCGCGCAAATCCGAAAGAAACGGAATCGGATTATCCCGCTTGCCCAAACTACGATCGACCTGAGCCAAAGCAACCACCGGAACACTAAGCAGTTTTGCGATCTGCTTGCAGTCCATCGCAACTTGGCCCAGCCTTTCTAAACTGTTCTGGCCCTTGCCGCGCACCAACTGGATGTAGTCGATCACCAGCAGCCCAAAGCCTTTGAATTGACCGCTTGGCAGGTTTTGCCGCTGCAAACGCCTGCTTTCCGACAGAATTGACGGAATATCCCGCACCTTGTCCGAGTAAATTTGAATTGGCAAAGCCTCTTGCGCCTTGGTTGCTTCTGCTACCTTGCGAAATGTGGCGTCCGACATCACATTGCGCAGCGCTTGATAGGGAATACCGCTATCAATCGAGCCCATCCGTTGCGACAGAGCGACCTCAGACATTTCAAGCGATGCAATACCCACCATCACGCCAGCCTTAGCCGCCACGTAGGCGAGATGGACGCCCAGCGCCGACTTTCCCATGGATGTTGACCCGGCCACTAGCGTGACCTCAGACCCGTGCAGGCCGCCCGTTATTTTATCCAGATCACGCAGACCCGTCGACAACCCAACCTCACCCGACATTTGCCGCTCATTCAATTCTGTGATCGACTTTACGTGAGCAGCAAGCAACGACATTGACCGAGGGCTTTCAGACTGCGCCTCCTGCGCGTGCAAGAACACTTCAATCTCACTTTGGGCATCTTGGGTAGCCAAACCGCCCTCAAGACGCTCTACGGTGCCTCTGAGCGCCGCCAGCATATCTCGCCGCCCCGCAATCTGTACCAACTCGCGCGCATAATCACCAACAGCGAACGAAGAGACAGACGTGCCAACCATCCTGGCGAGGTATCCGGCACCGCCAAGTTCCTTCAATCCGGCATGTTCCGCCAAATCTGTTTTGAGCGTGACGGGCGAGGCGATGTGATCCTTTTCAATTCGGCCCGAAATGTTGCGCCAGATGTCAGCGTGAACGGGGTCATAGAAATGGTCAGCCCGCAGAAATGACAGCCCGTGATACCGATCATTATTGCCAAGCACAGCGCCGAGTATCTGTTGCTCTAACTCGACGTTATGCGGCGGTTGCTTGATCGACGCTATTTCGGTCATGGCAACACCTTCACAGACACCGCTCCAAGGTCGGTACACCGACGCAATGCAGCAGCAGCGCGCGCACCAGCAGCCCAAATCGTAACCCCTGAACCTGGTGACTTTCCTATTGATCCATCGGGCCGCTCAAACTTGATCTTACCGCGCGTCACCAGAAACGCATCTGAACGGGTATGTGCATCCTGCCACCAAGGCGCAGAGGTTCTATCCGGTGTCAACGCTAAGCCATGACCATGATCAAAAAACTTATCCAACCAAGGCACCAATCCATTGCGACCGCCAAAGGGTGGGTTCATCCAGATAAAACCACGCCAAGGAACATCCAAACTACCCTCTGAAATCCAACTGACCATCGGTACATGACGCGGACCTTCAACGGGGGCCGCAACATCCAAATCAAATTTCTCACCCAGCGCTTCAAAAACAAATGCTGGCGTATACCAATCATCCGTCTTACCCATATTTTCCCAATCACTCATTCCCCAACCCCAATGCCTTTAGATCATAAAATATCGTTGTCCGACTGACACCCGTGGCCAATTCCATTTCCGTTACCGTAGCACCCTTGCCAGCCAACACGGCCAGTTTATCCCGGCGCGCCATCTGGTCAGCCTTGCGGTTTTTAGGTGGCGCAGATCGCATATTGCGCCCCGAATAGGCGTGGGGATTGCGCGGAACCTTCATAAACCGCTCACCCCGCCAATCATCTTCGGGCGTTAGGTCCGGTTCATCTTGCTCGATGAAGGTCATGACCGGCGGGCGGCCTAAAATGTCCTCGTGTTTTGTCATTGGATAGCCCTTTCGTTGACCTGCCGAACCTGCGCCATGAGCGCCACAGCCTTTGCATTGGGCTTGCCATCCACCATCATCGACGGCGGGCATTGCAGGCGTTCCAGCATCAGGCGCTGGCTGTCGCTCAGATCATCCCATCTGGGGCCTTTGCGCTCACGGACAATGATCGCCTTTATGTGCCCCTCGTTGGGAACCTTGTTCGGCGCTTCCTGCGTGTGCATCCGGCACGCCTCGCGAACCTCCTGAACCGGATAATCGGAAAGCGCGGCCAGCCAATCTTCGCGGATCATCTGGCGCATCCCGGCATTCATCTGATCCCAGCCAAATTTGTCGTGCTTGCGGACCATGACTTCCATCACGAGGCAAACAGCGGCGCGGTGTTTATCGAGCTCGTGCGGCGGCAAGGATTTCGTCAGCGAGGGCACGGTCTCTTTGGTCTGATTTGTTGGTATTTTGGTCATAGATTCCTCCGTTAATGCTTGTTGATTTTGGTGTTCGACTGTTGCGCATCCAGTTTCGCCAAGTCGCCAGCCAGTTCAGTTTGGCCGCGTCCTTTCCCGCTTTGCTGATCCAAAAATCACGGAACTTCTCAGCCTCAAGGCGAACATCACTGGCGTCCCAACCCTCTGAAACGGCCCAATCTCCCCAATCTCTTGGCAAAGCCCAATCATCCGGTAATCGGCTGGCCTTAGCGTTTTTCGCTGGCTTTGGGATTTGCTCAGAAGGAACCAGATCAAAACTCTGATCCGGCGCTTTTTTTGGAGATACGATAGTATCTCTTTTTAACTCTTTATCTGGTTCTGGTTCTGGTTCTGGTTCTGGTTGGCTGTGCCGCGGCTTTTCTAAGCCATTGTTTTTCCTAGGTTTGGATGCGTTTTCGCTCTGAATATCTTGAAGTTTCGCCAAGGTTTCGAGTTCTTTATCGGCTCGATTATTCGTTAGAAACTCCGTCGAAACATGAAGTTTACCGCGCCCAATCAAGTCCTGCCTGATGCTTTTCCACTTTCGGATTGAGCATCCAAGGTGTCCAGAAATGTATCTGGCATCGTCAGGCAGGCGACCTCCCTGCATGTAAATCAAGTCCAAGACAACCCGATAGGCGCACTTCACCTCGAAAGGCCAGCCTATGGTGTCCTCAACAAAATCGCGCGGGTAAGATTTGTAATATGGTAATTTGTTAGCCAATTTTTCGCCCTATGTTGGGCAAGGCTTGATATCTGGGCACCACCCCGTTAGTCTAGTCCTTGCAGTTGATGCGACGAACATGCCCGACCAAGGCAACTTTGACAACCCTCAGATTAAGTTCTGGGGGTTGTTTTCTTTTTAGACCTGCCGTAAATCACCTTGAGCCCACCATTTGCGCGCATGGCCTTAACCAGTTTTCTGACCAGATCAAGATCGACGTTGAGGCGAATTGAAATATCCTCGACGCCAAAGCCCTCACGTAGCATGGACACCGCGTCAGCACGCCAATCGACGTGGATGCTACGCTTAACCATTTTTGAACAGCCCCCCGCTTGGCTTGGCTTGGTATTGGCGGGCATGGGTAGCACAGGCATAGTCCCAAGTGGCGGCAGCATCAGCCGCATCCAGATCCGGTATCTTCCATCCCATCAACTCGCACCTGGCCTTGACCTCTTGCTTGATCGCCAGCTTTGCCTTTGCAGGTTTTAGGCCGGGAAAATCTTTAGAGGTTTTCGCCTTACCGATGAAATGTTTTCTCGTTGTAGCGGGAAAAACCATCTCGCATTTCACGCCCCGGTTTGCCGCGCATCCGCGCACACATGCCACCAGACCGATCAGGTAGGCACTGGCGTGCTTGCCGCCTATGAACGCTTCCACGACGATTAGATCAGGCTTGTGTGTCTCGATCAGCCCGTGTGTGAGTTTGAGAACCTCCGAAAAACGGAAGTCCTCTGACCTTCCTAATCCGAGGTCAACGCTCCAAGCCTTTGGATCGCCGCGGGAACTCCCCACAGCGATACCGCATTGCGTGGCCACATCGAGCGCCAAAATTAGCATCAGGCCCGCGCGCCGCCAAAGTCGATAGGCGTCACAACACTGTCCGCCTGCGCTTCAAACTCAGCAGCTTCATCGGCCAGTTCAGGATCACCGTCGCGGATCAAGGTTTCAGAATCGACCTCGATATCCAGATCACGATCAGTTTCATCGTCCGGCCCGGTATCGTCTGTTTCGTCATCATCCGGCCCGTTGAACATATCAGGCTCATTCCCAAAAATTTCAGCTTCGGCAACCGGCAACAACAACTGCAACGACCGCAGCCAATCCTTGCGCTTGCCTTCATTCTTGATCTTGAGACCTGCCCGGAACTGCGACAGCGCTTTATTCTCAATCCCGGTGCTTTCCGCATAAGATCCAATCGCCTCACGCCGCGTACTGGTACTGGACGCATCCGAACTTTCACCCGTCGCCCATGCTTCGTGCTTGGTCAAGATTTCCTTGGGCTTGATCACAATTTTTCCGTTTTCGTCTGCCATCTGGCTTCTCCTTGATAAATGACGGATACGCCCCGCCTGCGTGGTTATTTCTGAAACTTTGGATGAAGGGGCAGCACTATGCCGTGCCGCTTGCGTCCTTGGTAGATCGCCGCCTCAGACACACCCAAGGCACGCGCACTGGCCGCCGTTGTAAGCCCTTTGGACAAGCAATTCTCCAGCTTGGCCTTGGTGACTTGTTCGGGCTTTTTGTAGTCGCTCTTTACGAAAGTTATCCCGTGGGAAATGGCCATATTTGACAGTGACGGTTGAGGAATACCAAACAAAGGCGCGCACACACAGATCGGCTTGCCAGTGTCAGCCATTTGTTGAAGCCACTTGGTCCGGGCCGTGCGCTCAAACGCCTGCTGCTGCTTCCACGTTCGGATCATTCAAAAATACCAAGCGGGAAAAAGTCAGATGGTAATAGATCAATCCCAAGCCGTTTTGATGCGTAGATTATCTCGATCATCTTGTCAGACGGGATCATACCCCCTGTGCCAGCGCGCTCTTTCGGGTAGGTCCACTTGTAGACGGCTGATCGTTTCAGGCCAATCTCGTTAGCCAGCAACTTCACACCGCCAAACTTATCAATAACATTCTGTGCAGGGTTCATCCGCGTTTCCTTTTCCTACCACCATAATTCCACATACCAGATAACATTTCAAGATTATTTTCGCATATGGAAATTTATCTCTTGCCAAGTCGGTTTCCTTTATGGAATATGTGAGGGAGAATATGGGAGACACATATGAGCCTCAAAGACGATCTTGAAGTAATGCGCCGCCACAAGGCGAACGGCACGCTCGCCGCATGGTTTAGGGGAACAGCCCCGGCACTGGCACAGGAACCATGGCCGAGCGATCCCACGGCGCGCTTTTCAGGCCCCACGCACATCCTTGTATGTTTGCGGGGGGATTGATTGTGAGCAAGCGCACCAACGCATCCATGATGCCCGATCAACCCAAGGAAGATATCACCTTTGAGCCGTTCGCCCGCCCTACGTGGTGGCAGCGTATCCGGCACAAATTCACGAACAAGCCCGTGAAATACCTCACAGGCAGCGGCACCGAAGTAATCACGATCCCGCATAAGAACGATGTGCCGGCACTGTTCAGCAAGAAGGACGGTATTGAAAAGCTGGTCAGGCAGATCGAAAAGCAGGCACGGGCCGTTGTGATCGACCACAGCACAGCCAAGGGCCGCAAAGAGGTCAAGTCACTGGCGGCCAAGGTGTCCCGTTCTAAGACGCTGATTGATGATATCCGCAAAGATGCAGAGGCAGGGACGCCGGGGCCTTGGCGCATTGGCTCACACGATCCGAAGCGCGGAATATGGGTCGGCGGGTCCAATGAAGGTGGGGGGAGCGTTTTGCCGTATCTTTGGTTCGGCCATACGATCAATTTTCCAGACGATTATGAAGCCAACGCCGCCAGAATCGCCAGAGTGCCTGAGATGGAGGCCGCGCTGATTGCTGCGGATGCGCTGGCGGAGGCTCTGGAAGCAGCGTATTCTTTCATCTTTGATGAATACTACGAACCCAACCGCGATGATGGCGAATGCCTTCCTAACCATGCACGCGACACTGTTGATAAGATAACAAGCGCCATAGCCGCCTACCGCAAGGCAACTGGAGGTGACACATGACCGACCCACGCTGGGAACCATTCGCCCGCCCTACATGGTGGCAGCGCATCCGGCATAAATTCACGAACAAGCCCGTGAAATACCTCACAGGCAGCGGCAAGGCACCCACTGACAGCCGGGACGCCTTGCCGCAATCAGATGGTGACGCATTCCGCGCACCTGACGCGGGGACGGGCCTCATGTTCTCCCACCTGTTTCCCCGCGTCCCCATTACCAAGAGATTGCTGACATGCTGGCTGAGGACGCGCAAAACAAGCGTGAAAGCCTTGATGACCGCGTGCGGCGTGCAGTCCAATTCGATTTGGAGACATGAACATGACGCGCCTGACCATCCTTTTCACCGTTGCCTGCCTTGCCATTATCGCAGGTCAGATCAGCAGCAAAGCCATCGCCAATCTGGCACAATTTAACGCAGAGAACAGGGACTTCTTACATGACTGATCGGACCCCATCGCAAGAGTTCGTCAACAACGTGCGCAAACTCTGGAACCTCGACAAATATAGCGTTCAATTCCTGACCAACGAAGAATGGATAAGGTTCAGGGACAACCCTCCAGGCTACCTGATCCGGTGCAGTGACAAGCACCTTGAGGGCATCTGGGATGCTATGCAGGGGGATGTGTGATGGACATCCGAACAATAGCAGACGGCGAACAGATCACGGCCCCCGGCGCGTATCGTACCTCAATGGATTGGTATCACACACAAGCCATTTGCCCCGGCCCGTCAGTATCCAGCACTGGCCTGCGCAAGATCGCATTACAATCGCCCCATGCGTTCTGGAAAACATGGGAAGGCAACCCAAACAGATACCCGCCAAAGGAGCCGGGTGACGCGCTGATCCTTGGTAAAGCCGCACACTGCCTGATTTTTGGTGACGAGGTTTTTGACGAACAGTTTTTCTATGTTGAGGATGGTGCACCACGCCGTCCAACCGCCCCGCAGGTGAAAGCCTTTGAGCGTGACGGTAAATGGAGCGATGCGGCCTACGAAGGTGCAGTCTATTGGGAGGACGCAGACAAGCGAGCAGCGGGTAAGCACCTGATCACCGCCGAGCAGATCACCAAAATCAAATACATGGCGGAAAACCTTGCGGCCAATCCGTTGTGCGTTGAATTGCTGCGGTCTGACCTGATCGAGATAAGCATGATCTGGCAGGACGAACAGACGGGGATCTGGGTCAAGTCTCGCCCCGACTGCTTACCGTCCAATGGTTTTGATTTTGGCGACCTCAAGACGTTCTCACCAAAGAGCCGCGATCTGATCCTATCCGCACACCGATCGGTCACAGACTTTGGCTATGCAATGCAAATGGCGCTGGCCGTCATGGGTGCCGAACAAGTCCTTGGCAGCACCGCAACAGAGTGTGGTCTTGTATTTGTGCAGACATCCGAGCCTTACGAAGCCATCCCCGTCCGTATCGACGCTGACAGTCTCTATTGGGCGCGCGTCCTATGCCGTGACGGGCTGAACAAGATGGCAGAGTGCCTCAAGTCCGGCGATTGGCCGGGTGTGGGTGCTGACATGACCACCTACTCCTATCCCCCCTCGATGCTGACCCGGTTCAGCGAAATGCAGAGCGATGGCCGCCTGCCTAACGATCTATAAAGGATATGACCATGAACCAACCAACAGACGTTGTGACGCGAGAGAAGCGCCGCCAGGAACTAGGTGAAACCAAATTTGGCACCGGATCACAGGGCGGCGCATTGATGCAGCCCCAGAACGGCAAAGAATTGATGGACATGGCGAACATGATGTCAGCATCCGGCCAGATGATCCGCGACTTCTACCGCGGCAACCCCGGCGATTGCGCAGCCCTGATCATGATCTGCCAGCCGTATGGCTTCAATCCATTCATGACATCATGGAAAACCTACAAGGCCAGCAAAAGCGCCGATGCACCCGTGTCTTTTGAAGGCCAGTTGGTCAATGCAATGGTGAACATGAGTGCACCGGTCAAAGGCCGCCTGAAATACGTATATGAAGGTGAAGGGCCCACCCGCCAATGCACCGTGACAGGGATCGATCGTGAGACAGGCGACGAAATCACCTATACCACGCCAAAATTGCAGGCTATTCCAATCAAGAACTCACCACTTTGGAAAGGTGATCCCGATCAGCAGCTTGGATATTACGCCGCTCGATCATGGGCGCGCCGGCACTTCCCTGAACTTCTGTTGGGCGTCTATACCCGTGAGGAAATCGACGAAGCCCCACGCATCCGTGATGTCACTCCTCCCAAAGAAAACCATGTGACGCTTTCGCAGCGCCTTGCCGAAGCCAAAGCCGAAGATTTCGACCAAACCCCTGACATCGAGGACGCCAACCTCGACCAGACGGAACCCGCAGACGAAAGCACCACGGGCCACTGGACTGACGATGTGGACGCCAACGAAGGCGCACCCGGTACGGCGGAATGGAATGAAGGTCAGGACGCGGCCAAGCAGGGCGCACCGATCACGGATTGCCCCTATGAGGACAGCATGGAGGCTGCGCAGGATTGGTGCGGGGGTTGGGCCGGTGAACGGAAGGCAAGCCAATGACTGACCAGCAAATACTTACAGCGATGGACCTGCACTACAACGAAGGTATGTCCTTAAAAGATGTTGGTGCGCGCTTTGGCAAATCTAAAGGGTCCATGGCAGGGCTTTTTATGCGCATCCGCAATCAGGTCAATAAGACTGATCAAGATGGCAATCAAAATGGCACTATGCCGCGTAAATGGTGGGCCAAATGAACCGTTTATTAGCACCCCCGCTCACCCCGTCAGGCAACTATGAGCCCGTAGCGCTGTTTGAGTTTCTATTGCAGTGCAATAAATCAGCGGCCTCTCCGCACGATGTGGCTGAAACGCTGGGGATCACACAGGACCGGGCAATCTATGCGCTTGGTAACGGCTTTGAGAGTTATCGCCGCCGTGCGCGGATCGCAGAAGGTATTGAATGATGAACCGATACTCCCCACACATGATGACTAAGGTTCGATCTGATCCTATCAGGAAGTTCGCCGAGGGCCAGCACTGCACGCTGCGCATCGCCAGCTTCTATCCGGGCTATTCCTGTTCATCAAACGAAACCACTGTTCTGGTTCATTATGACGATGTTGGCGGCAAAGGCACGTCAACAAAGGTGACAGACATTGGTGCGTGCTTTGGCTGCGAAAGATGCCATGCCATCCTATCAGGCGTTGATGGGAAAACCTTGGACTATATCAAGGATAACTATCCACTCGCGCTTGGGCACCGGATCTACACCGCCCTTGTCGAAACCCACGCGATGTTGGTCGATGAAGGACTGCTTGTCGTTCCTGGCGGGAAGGTAATCTGATGCCGAATGAACCAGAACACCCCAGACGCGTACAATTGCGGCGAACGATCCATAAAAACCGGGTGGCCACGGGGGCGGACATGGCGGGGGTAGTGGTGGACATGGCGACGGCAATCATGGTGGCAGTATTTGTCCTGATCGGAATGTGGATATCAGCAGTTATGCAGGTGCTGATGTGACCTTATGCCCATATTGCGGAACACCCGTTCCAGATGGCGGGGCATACCATAAAACATGCAAGCCGGAAGGAGCCGCAATCATCCATCACTCTTGCTCCTTGGTGCTATCTATAGACTGGTCAAATCCGCCGATGGCGTCACCACATGCCATGACCATCGTTTCATGGTCCCGTTCACGTTTCAGCTTCCATTCGATTTGGTTTATAGCGTCCCGGTAGCCGAACAGGTTAGACCATTCCGGCGCATGACCCATGACTAAAGCGTAAGCCTCTGATAGAGCGCTCTCGGCGCTGTCACGCTCATCAATAACCTGCGTCATAGCTAGGTCTTCGGCCCTCTGATTCCATGTTACTGCTGGCATCACTCTTGCTCCTTTGTGTGGACCTGTAGTTTGAACAGATCATCCGCGGACACGATAGCGTGGCCAAGTGTTTTCGCCAGAACAGGTGCCCACTGCTTAGGCGGTCCCTTCGCATAGGTGTCCATCATGTGAGCCGCCGCAGTGAGCAAGAGCATGATGCCCTCGGCAGGGTCCGCGCCTTGCTTCTGGCATATCTCTCGCACGTTGCGTTCAATCTCAAGAACAGGGCGGCGCGGATCGTCAAAAGCAACACCATCCATCATTTTTGCTCCTTTGCGGAATCTGTAGACTTAGCCAACTCCAAGCATTCTTCACAGAGAGCCTTGCCATCATGCTCCCAACATTCTTGGGTTTCCCAATAGCACGCGTTGTCTTTGCAAATACGCCCTTCGCATTTGACGTTGAAGCCAGCCTGCAACCACTGCACACTTGTCGGTTCAGCCTCAAGGCCCTCCCATGCCTTTGGTTCCGCAGTGTATTCTTCAATGAAGTCGTGCGGCTGATCCCACTGCGTCGGGTCGAGGTGTTCTTTGCAGTCTATGTCCTCGCATTCAGGGCAATAATCGCCCTTTCTGTGGCCGTGTTCATGGGCGTATTCGTCTATTGCTTCGGCCATGTTTGCCGCGCGGATCGGATAGCAAAATTCGTCGTTGTGGCCGACCGCAAACCACTTCAAGGCGCGTGCAGCGGGCAATGGTGCCGGGGCCGTTAAGGCTGATACGGGCAGCATGGCGACGATTGCCGTGCTGGATGTGGTCAATATAAATTCACGTCTATTCATTGGCTTAGCCCTCCTTGGTGCTATTCATGTTCATGCCTAAACCCCATGCCGCGATCCACCGCGAAAGCTGCGCGCGCGATATGGCCTAGAAGCGTAGCGCCGTTTTCGAAGGCAACATTCTCATAGTACATTCCGCCCGCCACTTCGCCAACAACAACGACGTTCCGCAGATCGCCATCCTTGGCCATCGCCAAGCATTTTTCCATGACCTCGATCACATCTTGGTTGGCCCTCGCTGTGGCTGGTGTAAGTTTACTAACGCTCATTCCGAACTCTCCTTAAATGTAACAGTGTAACCATCGCTGTCGCTGATCTCATATCGGCGGCGCTGTTTTCCACGGGCGCGGTTCCGAAAGGCTAAGTCGTCGCTTTTACATGCGTAGTCCAGCATATCGATGTCGTCTAGCAAATCCCAAAGAAACCGCGCGTGCGCCTCCCAATCAACGGCCATCTTTTGGCCCATTGATCGCGTCAATAAGTGCAGTTTCGTTAGACACTATAGCATCCATTGGACAGGACTCCTGCACTGCCGACATAGGCAGGTTTTGCTCCCCGCATTTGGTGCAGTAACCCTTGAAATCTTGCCCCTTTGGGCTTGTCCGCTCAAGTGCATGGCTCATGATTTAGTCTCCTTCACGTGGATGTGTCTTGGTTCTACACAATCGCAAGTCGCGGCATCCATAGCGCAGCTTTCGCAGAAGTTCGCGGTAGGCGAGCGTACTGGACCCACACCAAGTGCTTGCAGAATATCCATCGACAGATTGAAGGCGCTCACCGGGTGCCCCTCTTCGCAAAGCCGCTTGGCGTCCTGCGCAATCCGCTGCGCGTTGAGGCAAGCCGCTCGATCCTCTTGCAGGTCCGATACGATATCAGCAACCATTTCCCCGGTGCCGCGCGGATCGTGTTCGTCTGACTGATACCAGTGCAGAACCGGTTCAAGTTTCTCTCGGATCAGACCGGAGGCGCTAAGGTCTTCGGCACGTTGTTCCCATGATACTGAGGGCATCACTCTTGCTCCATTGTGCTGCTTGGTTCTGTCTCATACAGATCATCTTCATCTTCTGGGTAGATCAGGCCAGTCGCCTCGCATATTTCGCAGTCCTCGTCGCCATAGGCGCAGATGCAATCACCCGGCCAGCACTCACAATGGAAGTATCCGCGACCGCTGCAAACGGGACATTTCTTTAAAGGCTCACCCATCGGACGGCTCCTTCAATTTGGGCGCGTTGCGCGTTCCCATGTTGTCAGTGAAATTGGACATAGGGAACCTCACTAATGACACCCGCATGATTCACATGATGGATAGGTAACGATCCCCGTTTTAGGTGGATAACATCGCCATACCGCGCCACCTTGAAAGCCCTCTTCATCGCATCCCTGCCACCACTGAATGAGAAGTCGATACCGTCAATGGTGTCGGTATCAATATCGACCGCATATTGCTTGCAAGGCGTTGGCGGGCCAAACATTGGGGGAAGGTGCGGCCCCATGCTGGCGTAGTATTTCGGCGCAGGGCGCACAGGTTCTTGCCGGACAGGTGCGGGCCGTTTAACAGCCGCCCTGGGCGTCACACGTGCGTTGCGTGGCTTGACGGGGGCCATGACGTTCCAGAGCGGTTTCTCGCGCCGTATAGCCCACGCCTCCGCACGCAACGCAGCATCGGGGGTGTCGAACCACTCCAATTCGATATAGCGGACCATATCCATCTGCTTATCACAGAAATGACCGTTCAGTCTTTGAAACGGGTTTCTGGATTGCCCGACATACAGCAGCGTGTCGTCGTCAGAATAAAATCGATAAAGACTATGCATCACGCTTGACCCTCTCCAATGCGGCAAGCCGAATGTATGATGAAATTGTAAGCCCCATAGCAGCAGCCGCTTGCTCTAGCGCTTGGTGCTGATCTTCTGTCAGCGATATTGGTACACGTTTGTTTTTCATACTAGCGTTATACAGGATACTAAATAATACGTCAATAAGGTGACGTAACGGTGCATAAATTAAAATCCATTGTTGACGTATGTGTTTTTGTGTGCGCATAATGTGGAAATAGAAGTTAAACAAGAGGACCGAACCGATGACCGAAGACGAAATGAAAGACATCTTTGAGGCCAACAAGGAGCGCATGAAGCAAGCCGCTCTTGACGCCGTAATTGATAAGATCAGCGAAGATATGAAGTATCACATGCCAGACGCCATCAGGAAGTCCATTGCCGAGTTTATGGAAAAGGAGGTCGCGCCATCTGTCACGAAAGCCTTGCAGTCTCAAAAGGGCGAAATCTTGAAGTCCGTTCAAACCGCTGCTGCGGAAATAGGTGCCGCGCTTTCTGCGCAAATGGTCAGCAACGCCACCAAACAATTGACGGGATATCGAGGCGGTGAAATTCTCAAAAAACTGGTTGAAGATTAACCTAAGCATAGAAGGACCATCACTATGGCACACCACGGAGACAAGCCGTTTGACGGCATGAATGACCATCTACGCAAAGCAATAGGTGACCGCGAGGCAATGCCGGTATTCCAGCAGCCAGACAACGCTACAGCCGAAGAACGTCAGCGGCTTCTAACGCGCGCTTTGCTTGACACAACCAGCTTTGTCGGTGCAGTCGGAACCCACACGCAGGGTAAGTTGACCAAAGAGGATGAGGGTGACGTGCAGTTTCGCGTCGGTTCTGAAAACGGCAAGGTGGTGTTAGACTTCGGAACCCCCGTTCATTGGGTCGGAATGGATGCACAACAAGCCGCCGATCTCGCATCATCACTGATGAAGTGGGCGCGGATCGTTGGTCGCAAGAATGGTCAGACCATCGCCATCAATTTGAATGCAACTTAAAGGACGCCCTATGAACCTGCCTATAAAAGCATTATCCGTTCGACAACCGTGGGCATGGGCAATCATGTTCGCGGGGAAGGACGTGGAAAACCGTAGCTGGCAAGCCATAAATCACGGACTTAAAGTGCGCGGAACGATTGCGCTACATGCGGCCAAGGGTATGACAAAAGGCGAGTATGAAGACGCCGCGCACTTCATGGACAGTATTGGGGTCAAATGCGCCCTGCCTGCCGACCTTTGGCGTGGTGCAGTAATTGGAACAGTCGATGTGATTGACGTTGTATCTGAAAGCCAGTCACCTTGGTTCTTTGGCCCGCGCGGTCTGATGTTGGCCAATCCAAAGCCGTTGACCCCTGCACCAGTCACAGGCGCGTTGGGTTACTTCAACTGGCAAGAACGACGCATCGACAGATTTCCAGAACCCGCAAAATGGATGGTGCCAAACCAACCAAAACCAGAGCCTCAAGGCTCACTCATTTAAGGACCGAAGATATGCCAGCCATCGAAGACACAAAGAGCCAAGAGATTGACGGCGTTAAATTCACAAAGACACACACGGGCCAGAAGCGGCGTTACGGCGACACGATGGACGAATATGAAGTGACGAGCGACATGGGTTTTGATCACGTCAAGACTGTTCTTTGCGAACAGGTTCACAAGTGCGGCCTGTCACACTCACAGTGGAAGGCGGAAGGCACCACAATGGACAACCACTTCCGCTCATATTTTGACATCAAAGATTATGGCGATGGTCGCTACTTTTACCGCGTCACATTCCCATCAACACATTAACCAAAGATAAGGACACCCAAATGACAGCACGTATTCACTTCACATGGCCGGAATGGATGCACAACAAGCCGCCGATCTCGCATCATCACTGATGA
>TARA_R110000824_G_scaffold274125_1_pt1 | contig 22793 bp, 36 predicted proteins | sample TARA_R110000824 | Tara Oceans TARA_R110000824 (sample SAMEA4397747) | marine metagenome | biome: Polar Biome; feature: [MES] marine water layer (ENVO:01000295) within the mesopelagic zone...; material: water (ENVO:00002006), including particulate matter (ENVO:01000060) such...
GTTCACTTAAAGTGTTAGGGCTGACGTTGAGTTAGGAATCACCGATTGAATTAAACAAGAATACCACACAACCGCATGAGCCAGTGGGTCTTCGGTCCCACGTCAATCTCTACGCCCTGTACCTCGTCCATGCTCCAACCTCTATCATATGTCCTCTATGTCGAACAAACTACTTACTCCACCCAATGAGCGCATCCAGTAGTATTCCCTTACCATTTGTACGGTAATGAATGTAAACCCCAAAAATAAGAACAGGGCAGGGATTAGTGTCTCAATCATCTTAGTACCCCATCTCAAACTTGCGCCGTGCGGTTTCCGCCCTTGTTGGCTTCTTCATCTCACGAATCTGCTGTGCCGCGAACCTAATCTTCTGTGTGCTGTGTAGGTTCCAGAAGGTATCCTTCGCCACCTTGAACTCCTTCTCGACAATACGACACAACTCATAACGTGAAGAAGTTCGTAAGTCCTCATCTATCTCCAGACCAAGAACCGTGCTTACCTCGTCATTTGAATATGTGACACGTTTGTCGAGCCAAACATAGGCATTGCCCATGATACTCATTAGCCATCTCGCAAATCGATGTCGTAAGCCCATTGGTGTAGATTTTACACCACTCTATTTGGTTGTTCCGTTCAATTGTTTATCATCACCTATATATCTCCACTTTGTCCCATTTCTATCTTTCTTTATCAATATAAATTGAGGCATACCTCTTAGTAAATTATTCAATTGTACAGGTGTTGATTGTGTTTGTCTATGTATTTTACCAGTGTGTATATTTCTATATTTATTCATAAAATACAAACATTCTCTTAGATAGAATTCTTCATGCTGCTTACCGTATTCTACCATTGCCTTTTTTCTTAGAATGTGTTTTATTTTACCTGCCATCATATCTCCTCCTTCTTCTTGAATACAGAGTCTTCCCAAAAGTGCCCACACTCTATGCATCGCCATAAGTGAACGATGGTTTTCTTGTCATTATGATAACGTGCTGAGAGCCGATGGGGGGTATGTTTTAGACTACAGTTTCTACACTCGACCTTGAGTCTATCCATCAAGCGTCCCATACTATCTTCGCCAGTATTCTGTGCCCTTTATGTAAGAAGAAACCAGTACGTCGATGCACTTGGGGCAAACCGACCCCATCGTCGTGCTTTGTAGCGTTACTACGCCCTCGATATTGCTCCCACCTTTCTTCTTACAGACTATACACTTCATTTATTCTCCTCTCTTTGCTACCATGTCATCTATCTTGAGTATGGCAGTCGTTACCTCAGTAGCGCTGAGTATGGCTTGTCTCACTAGAGATGTAGGTTCCATAACACCTAACTTCCACATAGAAACAATGCCTCCATTCTCCAAGTCTGGTCCGAAATCGGTATCACCATTCTGCAACTTATGTCTGAGATTGAGTATACAGTCTAATGGGTCTTGCCCACCATTCTCTGCTATTGTTGCAGGGATTATCTCCAACGAGTCAGCGAATGCTTCTATTGCCATCTGCGCACGACCTTCTACGCTGGCTGCTTGCGAGCGTAAATGTGCAGCCATAGCAGCATAGCAACTACCTCCGCCCGCCACAACACCATCTCCGTTTATCACAAGAGATACTACACCAAGCGCATCGTCGAAGCCGCGCTCTATTTCATCGAGGGTGGTAGTCGTAGCACCACGCAGGACTAGGGTGGATTGGTCTGAGTCAATTGCACCTTGTACAAACACATAATCGACATCGTAGTGACGCTCTGAGTGCACGCTCCCCTGTGCAGCACATTCTATATCCGAAGGTGTCTGTGCGATAGGTAAACCAAGAGTGGAAGAAAGGGCACGCATAGTGCTCTCCGGTAATCTCCTCACGATGCTCACGTTATGCTTGTGTAGATACGCGCACACATGGTCTACTGCACTATCACGGACAAACACCACACCGCCCTCGGGTAGGTGTTGAATGATTATCTTCGCTTGTTCCAATAAGTCATCGTTACTAGATGATTTGAATTGACTGTACCCCTGCATATCCAATTGAACAGTTACGTTCTCTTCGGTCTTTTGTGGCTCAAGGCCGTTGTTTAGCAGGATGATTTGTTGTACCGTTTCAAGTTCTCTCTCTATCACGTAGAACTTGTTTACTATGGCCCCATTGAAGAGATAAGAATCTTTCAAAGCCGCACCCGGTAGACTCAACACACGCACCTTCTCTGCGCTACCAGCCTTCTCAACCGCTTGTACGCACAAGTCTGCTACAGTATCAAGCGCTGCATCTACTGTCTTACCTGTAATGGCAGTGCGAGCGACTTCCTTGAGATACTTCTCATCAATACCGGGTGTTTCTACGTAGTTGTGGGTGTAGCCCGCATTCTTAGTCAAAGATTCTACGAGATAATCGGTTGCCATGTTCGCAGCCTCATTGTATCCTCGACAGACAAGATTGGGATGTAACCCTCTATTGAGGAGATTCTCACTATTGTTCAGCAGTTCTCCAGCCAACACCACCGTTGTTGTGGTACCATCATAACAGAGGCTCTCTTGCGTCTGTGCACACTCGATGACCATCTTTCCACCGGGATGTGTGACATCCAATTCACGAAGAATCGTGGCTCCGTCATTGGTTACTATGGTGTTACCACCAGCGTCGACCAACATTTTGTCTCGACCTAGCGGGCCTAGTGTAGACCTTACCGTCCTCACAATCATCGTTGCTGCTTCTATATTCTTTCTCAATGCACTTTCACTCTTCGTTTCGCTCATGTTATTCTTCCTCCTTTATTTTCTCTATGGACATCTCCAATGATTTTGCTGCCTTTCGTAGGTAGGGCCAACCGTGCTCGTCTGCTAATCTTGTCGTCACTTTTTGTATGTCTACTAGAGACCTGCCTTTGGTTATCATGTTGAACAGAATATCAAGTGAACGCTTGAGTCTGTAATTTTCTTCTTCTGTTGTATCTTCATACATCGGCAATTCACTTCTTGGGTTGTATTCTACCATTCTATTTTCACTTCCTTTATCTCTCCAGTCTCAAATGACCTCGATTTCAATACACCGTGCTCTTTCGCATGACTGTAGATATCGTATGTCAACTGAGCATCCTTCAAGCAATAGTCACACACTTCTGTGTATTTACCTGCTCTCCAGCCCTTTGGTGCATCCACGCTACTCATACTCTTGCTCTTTCCTAGCGTATGTGTGACTAGGGATTGCAGTGATGTCTCTAACTTTCCATAGGGCAAGGATGCCTTTTGAAATAGTAGTTTGGTATCTATCACATTATCGGACTTCTGCATGATATCCCCTACGGCCCAGCAATCTAGCGATTGCTTGAGGACTGGGAAATCGAAATTGATGATGTTGTGACCTAGTATCCTTCCACCCTTCTCTACATGATTAGTGATGTGGTCTCCTAATGTACGAGGATGCAAGTCGTGAGTCTCCACACCATCTAATAACACATCTGCTTTAGTGAAGATATGTCCATCTTTTCCATCCCACGTTGCGACTACCGATGTATCGAACAGTGCTTTGTTCCCCCATCCGCCAATCTCCCATGAGTAGTTAGTCGTCTCGATATCAAGTGCCATTATGTCAGTCATTGAGTATCTCCTCCTTGAGTCTCAGATATACGACTTTCCCATCTTTTGCAGTATCGAAGATGTTCTTAGCCCACTTTGAGAAATGATTGAATGCTGTACCACGAGTCACACCATTTTGTGTCATGTATGTAGACATGATACTTCCCTTCTTTCTCCAACCATCACCTCGGTTTCCTAGTTCGACAGGCTCGACTTGTTGGAAGGCAACAATCCACTTGTTCCTCTGTGTCGCTCTCTCCGCTACTTTTGGCCCAATCTCAACTTCACCCTCAAGCCATTGAATAAGGTTCTTGAACAAGTCATACAGAATCTCCTTTGACATATCTACATGGTCGCCATTTACTTTCCATGTTTCGTCCATCATGGCCATGTGAGTAGCAAATATCACCGTGTAGTTTTCCATAGCAGGTATGAATGAAGCAACAACCTCACTAATCCCCGGCCCAAGCCCGATTAGAAGTTCGTAGTATTCCTCAATAGCATCAAACATGGCTGGATAGAAGTCCGCAGTAGCGCTGAATATCTCAGTCATCGATTCTTGCAACAAGTCTTCTTGTGTTGCTCTTGACATAGAGTCCCATTCAACGAATGGGGTTTCAGTGACATCCAATACCTTGTCTCTTAATCTCTTTTCAAGAGTCATGAAGTAATTCGTAACTTCATCGTATGAGATTTTTGTCTTGGGAGTTTTCTTGAATGCTGATTCAGCACGTATGTGGCTCACGTTCATTCTCCTTTCCATTGTCCAGTTCGACCAATAGAGGAGAACTCGCTGGAAGATACCCTTAGTCAGAACATACTCCTTCACACCGGCAGGTGGATATGTCGTAATCCATAATGACACTAGCGATTCAGTTTCTATCCTACCCGCTTTGGTATGCTTTACGAGGACGTTGTTATTACTCCCAACAGGGTTACACGCTGATTGTAGATACAGAACCGTTTCTTGACTATGTTTGTTAGGATTGAGTATGATAGACCCCTCATCGAAGTTGAGGGCTTTACGCCCATTGAGAAAACCCTCTTTGAGAATGTTCTCTTTGATTCCATCTGAATCTGTTGACTCTTCATAACCACCTATCAAACCAGCATCGGTTCCTGTGGTATACAAGTCGGTAGGTACATTGATGTCTCGTAGAACATCACCGACGAACTCCCAAGCAATCGACTTCCCAGTTCTACTAGATTGAATCCAAAACGTGTGTACCCTCGGGTCAAGATGACTTGAACCCCACGGTATTCTCACATACGGTACGGCTATCTGCCCCTGTACGAAGAAGAAGGAAAGCATACCGGGTATGTCATTGTCAATCGATGTGTTGCCGAAGTGCTCGATGTATCCCTTGAATATGGGGAACTTGTTTATCGCAGTGTAGTTCTCTAAAGTTCGCATAATTTGACCCCTGACGAGGTCAGTATATTATCTTTGTTTAGACTGAACATAAGAATCATCATAATCTTTGATGTTGATTTATAAGTAAACTCCGACATGATTAAGCACCTACTGACGATTTAGACGCCTTTCTATATGTATAACATCTTCACTGGTCAAGACTTTTACCACCCTGTCAGCGAGAGTATGACCCATCCCCTTGACTTTCATTAACGAGTCCTTGAACAGCATCTCCTCTATTGACCCACAAGCCTCTAGCATCTTATCAGCCATCTGATTTCCTATGCCGGGTATGGTGAGTAGCAAGTCTTTCCGCACATCGTTAGTGCTGACTCTCCTTACTGCTTTCGCACCATGTAGTGATGCGGGCTTGTGTAGTTTGTTGTGGAGTTTAGTAATGAACATCGCTGCTTCACTCATGTTGGGTGTGAAGAAGACTTGACAATCGAAATCAGACATAACGCGGGCTATTGTTCCTATCAGTTCATTCTGTACACGTGTATAGGGTTGCTTTTGCCTCTTAACATACTCAGCGATGGTTCCGTGTATGAGTAGGAAGAATCGCTCGTAGTTGGCATCCATGTTGTCTAGTTGTCTCCATAGATGGCCACTATGGCTGGAAGCGAAGAGGTCATTGATTGACTTGGCTTCAATGCAAGCAGAGCCTAGTAGATAGTCTCCTACTACGAGCGTTTCCCTCTCTACACTCAAACCTGCTTTCTCTGCTTTTCTGATTACAGAGTCGCATAGTTTTCCTCTCTCATTAGTGTCTATCTTCAAGTCTACTTTCTTCATCAACTTAACCTCTTGAAATGATAACTACAATAACCCATTTTAGAATCTGATGATTTTCTATGTTTGCAAGTTGATTTACCTTTATGTGTTGATGCTATACATCTGTCTTCTTTTTTGGGGGTGTTAAAGCAAGGTTGACAAAAACCTCTAACCTTGTATAATCCATTCGCCAATCTATTTCGGTTTCTAGGTGCTAACTTCATACCACATTCAGAACAAAAAACACTCATGTTAAATCATCGCCCGTTCCATCATAGAATCTACACTTCCCAGTGCAAAGCCCCTCTTGCATGAGGGTCTTACAAGTCGCATGACTATACCCTTTGTAAACGATGCTCTCTACTTGGGTTGTGGTGATACCTTCATTCCAGTCGGCCCATCCCTGTTCCGAGCATATCTGAACTATTTGTTTCACGTGCTCTGCCTTCTCATTGTCGGGTATACCATCTGCTGGAAAGAACCAACGTAGTCTATCCGCTAAATAGGATGCTAGGTGATATCGTGCTCTATGAATGGGGTTACCTTCACCTAACGCTGCTTGTGCTAGACAGGGTAGTATCTTCATGTCGTTCAAGATAATGGTAGGTAATTCGCCTACCTTCTTCTTTTGTGCTTTAAATGGATTCCTCTTCTTTGCTAGTTTTAAGGTCAAGGGTTTATCGCCTAGTTCGATATATCCTCCTCTGGTATCTTGTGCTAACTCTAAGACATCATCGTATGAGAGAGTCATCACTTCTTCGCTAGTCAGAGGAGTAACCCAACACCCTCTCTTGCTATTGTAGGAGTTGGGTATGCGTATCATCCCTGCTAGGTCAAATGCGACTGTGGGGTCATTAGATGGTAAGTCCAATTCCTCATGCCAATTAGCCATCAAGTCTCTACCAGCACTCTTTATCCTCGTTACCTCCAATCCATCTGTGGGGAGGAATGTATCAGCAAGTGCTATCCAAATATGATATCCACCACCTGAGAAAAAGACGTAGTGTAGGAAATCGTTGTCCATCAGATGCTGATGTAATCTCCTTACCTGTGCGTGCATGAACTCAAACTCGACATCTGCCCCTCTGTTACGGAAGTCCTTGCAATCAAAGTCCATCACGAAATGATGTACTATAGCCGAGTTATACTCAGCCCTGTGGTGCTTAGGTGGTTGTGTCTTCCTATACCCGTATGCGGTGAAGTAGGCATTACCCGCCCCATTCTTCCCCTTCCAGTAGCGCTCTAACTCGCCCCAGTTTCTAACAAGGTATCTTCCACCATGTTTCTGATTGGCACTGATTTCCAATACCTCTCTTGGAAAGTCTAGTTGAATGAAAGACATAACATCACTATAACCGCAACATATTCTTCTTCACTTTGAAATCTGACAATAGAGTCTGAGCGAGACGAACAGGGCTATATTCCTTGTATACTTTAGGATTAACAAATATCTCGTAGACGAGAAAATAGTCCTCTACACCGTTTCCATCATATGACTTGAGAGTCATTTGCTTGGTCACTTGCGATGTGAAGTTTCCTCTATTCAATCCCATTACTGATAACATCACGTTTACTTCCGCTATACCATCCAGTTCTTCCTCTAGTATTTCTTGGGTCTCTTCTATCTTTCTTCTTGTCTTATTCTTTTGTCTGTCCATTTTCCATTCCTCCTCCCCACGCGGGGCATAATTCCATGAAGTCACACCATTCACATTTAGCAGCAAATGGTGCTGGTTCAAACTCATCTTTTAGATGAGAGCGAACTAACTTCACGAGATTGTTCATAACTGTACGAGGAGCGTAACTGGTCTTTCTTGTGCCTAACTCCTCTATTTCCCATTCGGCTTTCACACCATTATTAGTAGCACCATTTGGAAATTCCCAAGCCCAATGTGTTACAGGCAAGTATTTCGCATATTCACCTTCCTCTAACATTAATCTGTAGAATTGCATTTCCTCTCTCATGAACTTGGCTTTCTTCGTAGTCCATTTACCTGTCTTCAATTCCATGAGTATCGAGCCACCCTCACCATCTGAGAATATGGTATCGATAAAACCTCTGAGATGCACGGGTATCTTTTCACCATCGACCTCTATCTCCATCCTAGCGTGAGCGGATACCTCATTGCCTGTTGGCTTCCAATGCTCTCCCTCGGTGATAAGAAGCCTATTCCACTGCCAATCTATCCATTTGTCTATTACAACTTGCTCTCCGAACTCATATGGAGTTGGTGGTGTTGGTATGATGCTTCTCAGTTTGTCTTTTGCAAGTAACTTCTTGTCTTCTTTGATAAGAGTCAAGACATCATCCAAGACATCATCGACACGATGCCAAAAGTATTCTACAATGCTATGAACATTAGTTCCCTTTATCATGGCCTCCGATTCCTCATATGGTAATCTGTAGATATAATTGAATTTGTATTTGAGTGGACAGAAACCATGAGAGCCGAGAGAGGATTTGCTGATTCTCAATATGCCTTCCTGTCCCGGTTGCCAATTGTATGCACTCTCCTCGTAAGATTTGAGTAACTCATCTGTTCTTGCTTCCACTCCTCTATCCATGAGTGATATTTCGTTAGGATTGAATTTCATTCACTACACCCCTCGCATTTGATTGTGAATATATCTCTCGTGCACATAGGGCACTTTGGTTTACCGTTGAATATTATAGTATCATCCGGACCTACCCAACCACACATACATTTGACTATCTTCATTAAATCCACCCAAATATTTTTGCGATTACTATGGAAGAGAGAATGATGTTCAGACCTGCTGCTAAGGTTCGCCAAAAAGCGAGTTCACCGAAGTGTCTCTCACTCCACTTCTCTAAATCAGTCAACTTTCTTCCTCCTGTATCAGTCTCTCAAGGTATACACACAAGTCCATTGCTTCCTCTTGTGCGTGCACGAGCCACTCTTTCCTCGTCAAGTCCTCGCGCTCCATCGTAGTCCCGTACTTCTCCTTACCAGCAAGGCTTCTCTTTGCTATTTTGATTATCACTCTGTCTTCTATCTCACTCATTTCAATCACCAATGTTTCTTCGGCCTCGGAGCACCCGATGCCTCGTTAATATCCCAACCTAATACGTTATACAGACCCTTTATCTTGGCCTTGACAAACTTCTCAACCACTACTGGGTAGTCTATCAAGAAGCCATCTACTTCATCTGCATTACGGAACCCTATCACTTGGGTATGTGGTTTGTCATCGGGCGTACCCGAGACGTATAACCAACGCACACTATCTCCTGTTCGGAATGGTTCTCTTGGGTTGATATGCTCATTGTAGTAGTATGCTCCTCTCACTGGCATGGGAGGTACTCCTGCATACTTGTCCTTCCCTATACGACCATAGGGGGCTAAATCGTCTATGCCTAACTCTCCCTTGAGAGCCTTGATTGCTATGGGTCTAATCGCTTGATTCACTTCCTCTTCCTCTGCACCAGTGCCTACCAGTTGGAAGATAGTGCCTTGCACTTGCTTAGTGAGTGGGGATACACTTGATGCCTTGTAACCGAATCCCGTCACCTTCATCGTGCCCTTCTTGCTCTCGGGCCATGTGATGATACCAAAGTTCCTGTTCTTCACATCAGCAGTAGTCCAGTAATCGAAGTATGCCTCAAACTCAATATCCATGTTTGGCATATCAAACTTTTCTCTTATCAGTTTATTCAGATACTTTACAAGAGTATCGACTTCATCGAATGGGACTTGTATGTAGCCTGAATCTGTATGACCAGCAAGTGCATTGTATCCCTGCTTCTCACTCTCAATAAGTAGGGTCTCAATGCACTGTCTACCGTAGTATGTGATTGTCCCTCCTATGTCGGGGTCTATCCATCCACCGCCTACTCTCCTTTGTGATACGTAGCCATACATAGCATTGGTCGCAACCTTCACTGCTGCTTGGAGCATATCGTATTGAAACGTCTTCTCTTCTGTCTCTGCATCCTTCATCTTCTGCTTGAACTTCCCTCTAAGAAGCATCATATCCTTGACAATAGAGGGGAGAATACCTATCTTCTCTTGATTCCAATAAGTCCCATTTGGAACTATTCTCGTTTTGATGTTCTTCTGTGGATATTGCATTTTCGTCGTAATACATAAATTTGCATCCATGATGATTTGAGGATACATGGAAGCGAAATCCAACAAAGCCACACCCTTCCATCTTCCCGGTTTGGTATCTGCAACAGTAGCAGCAGTCAAATCCTCTCTCTGTCTGTTGTAGAGAGTAGGTGCTTTGAGTGGGGTTCGTCGAGCGAACTGTCCACGTATGTAGTTGGATACGTTATGTGTGCTACTGAACTTGACACCGTTTACCTTCTGCATGGCTATGAAGAATGGTATAGCGTTGAGTTTCTCAGTGCACCTACGTAAGAGTGTGGTATCCCTTACACAGTAGTCAACAAACTCATCGAAGTTTTCGACCCACCAAGTGAATACATCAGCATCCATCTTGGCTCCTTCCTCACCGAATTCCTCAGTCAATTTCAAATCCTCAGCAATGGTAGCCAATTTTCTATTTCTGAACTGACCCTTACCGCCCTTCTGCCATACTGTTTCTAAACCGCTACCACTCTTCCACGGTAGTGCGGTATCGAAGCATAGTCTACCGAGAATAGGTTGTTGAGTGTCCCTATATCCTACGTTCTTTCTCGGTCTAATTACCTGTCCGATAGGACTCATCCTATTCGATTGCTCGACAGTCAACCTCCTCATCAACTGAGGAAGGTCAGCCCACATCATAGCGTGTGCAATCAGTATATCGGGGTCGGAGGCACTCAAATGGTCAAGAAATCCCTCGTGCATATCATTCTCGTTCTCATACATATGAAGAAGATAACCACCTTCTTTCTCTATATATTCAACCGTCATACCTTCTTGTTTCTCTTTCCAAGCGAATACGATTGCACATTCAGCATGAGTGTCATCGATTGCTATCATGGTTGTAGTACCTTCGTGTGGACAGCCTTTAGGCTGCCATTCCATATCGAAATACCATATCCTCGGATGAAACTCGGGTATGTCCTTTGTATCGGGGAACATATTGAGCATGAATTGGTCTTCATAGGGCATATCAGCCTCATATGTACGTAGTTCTCTCTTTATCTCATAGAGAACATTAGGATTGGGACAATCTAACCTCATCAAATCTATTTCATCATTGCCTCTGCTAGTGATGTTCTCGTTAGTACGAACGCCGGGATAGCGAGATACCACTCGACTCAACTTCTTGGGATGTGTGTTTATGGGTATCCAGCAATGAGGAGGGATGTAATTGCTATCACCCGGCTTGATTGTCTCAGTGACCAAATATCCATTCTTATTCCGCGTGCGAACGTATACACTTGGATGGCCTACGTCATCCCAACCATTGGGGTGGTAGTAGTCGATTATCATTCTACTCATTCCTCTTGGTCTATGACGACTAACAGTCTCTTCTTTTTCTCTCCCGTTTGTTCAACAACGAATCCGGTAGCAGCACCGAAGTGTACCTTGCTCTTTGTTCCGTCCTCGATATACGCTAGACATGGGAGTAACCAACTACCGTAGTTAGAACGCACTGTGTATGCTGGGCCTTCTGCGTCTATCAATTTCGTAGTGGCATACAACTTGACGTTGTGCTCCTTACCAGCAGTGATGGATATCTCTCCACTCTCTGCGTTAGCGGTGATGTAGTAGTCTGAACCTATATTGATGAGTTTCTTGAGTGAGGATAACTTGAGCATATCGGCCAGTTCAGCCTCACCATGCACAGTATACGTGTCGTTCCCGAAGGATTGCCACATATTCTTCTCTGCCTTCTTTACCAGTCCCTCGTATATGGGCACGAGTTGTATACTCTTGCAATCAGTCACGGGCATCTGCATCTTGAGTGACTCATTGGCTATGTAGAGCGTTTTACCATTGCTCATTTGCTTTAGTGTCACATCTCCATTGCACTTCTTCAAGAAGATACAAGCCTTCTCTAAGTCCGATATAGTAATCTGACCGGAGTTAAGCACTGCCCCATCGTATTCCTCTGAGACTGTGAAGTAGTGCGTCTGATAACCAACACTGTATGTAAGGGTTGATGGTGAAGTGAGATGTAATCTCAAGTCATTTATACCATCGAACTGACCCAAATGTTTGAGCCATTCCTTACTGTTTAGTGTCATTTTTGCCATGTAACCATCTCATAGTTTGTTTAGTTCGGGCAGACCCATCCAGTTGGGGTTCTTACCGCTCTCAGTGATTAGCACGGTGCTTCTTTGACCTTGTAGTGATGCGTCTGTCTTGCTCTTCTCAAAGGTAGCCGTAAACTCGGAGCGAATGATATTGCCTTCCTCTCCTTCCAAGTCGTTCCTCTCGCATAGCACAATTTGAAACATATAGTTGTTAGAAGCCTTCTCCCATGCTGGCCTCCATTCTGCTCGACTTGCATCTGCTGCACCAGCAGTGTAGTTAGTGAGTTTTAGATGAGTCTCCCAAAAGACTCGGACGCCTCTCTTTACAAGCGCTCTACACATAGCAGTTAGTTGATGAAATCGTGTGGTTCTTATTGCCCAATCCCATTGAAACTCTACTCTCCTACCAGTACCAGCGCCACGATTATCAGCAGCCTCAATACCATCCTTAGCAAGACCTAAGTCTGCTATCCTCATGTTATTGGTACAGATGTTGTCCCATAGGTCTATGCCAGTTACGTGTACTCCCCATACGGTCTCATGTTCGCTGAGTAAGAACTGCATGATTGACATCACACGGTCGTGAGTAGCGGGATAGTCGTAAGCAGTTCTGTCACCCTTCTGCATTACCCACGGCTCAAAGCAGCGTATGTTGTCATTGTTAGGGTAGAAAGCGGACTTAGTAGCCGCACCACCACCATCGAAGTCAATCACTGCGAGTGTCTTAGTCATTCACTCTCCCCCTTATCGCAATACTTCTGAAAGTAATCGAACACAATACCCGTCTTCCCAGTATTCTCATGTCCTACTAGAGCCATGAAGATGTGAGTCTTCGGCCCTTGCTTGTGCAGTTGTTGATATTCCGCTCGCAAGGAAGAGTATGGGTCATTGGTGCTTCGCTTGTGTGCGGGTGTTGCAGCGGCTTCTGCCTCTGCTTCCTCAGCGAGTTCCTTCTTCTTCGTCGCACCAAAGCCAGCCATCAGAGTTCTTCCCCTGTCTGCTCTGTATCTACGTCCTCATAGGAAGCGTTTACCTCAGTTACATCGGAGCGGAGTTGCCCCAGCGCTCTGTCTATCTCATTAGCGAACTTCTCCATCAATCGGAGATACATCAGTCTACGACTATGCTCCTTCTGTAGAACATTTGCTTGTGCAATTATTGTCTCCTTCTCTGCTTGCCATGCTAATGCCTGTTTCTCCAGTTCTAGCGCTCTCTCTGTCATTTCTTTTTTTGTCATTGTTTCTATTTTCTTTGTCATTTCAATCACCTCAGTCGAATTGTTCCGAACCTGTGTCTCCACCGCCCATTCTTCGGCGTGACCGTCTGCTGTCTGCATAGACGCCCATTACCTTGATGTTAGGGAGTTGTTCACCGTCTCTGACACTCATGCCGATACGTCCGAACACCAAAACGGTGCTCTTCTCGGCGTAGCCCCATAGTTCGTCGTCTACGTCACGAAAGTGAAACGGATGAGTCAAGTCGTGACAAGCGCTGCCTATCCATCCTGTAACTTCGCCGCCGTTCCCCTTTCCATGTATGTTCTGCAAACCCATGCTCGTGAGTGATATGGAGTATCCTCGTCCATCCTCGTCATACTCGTTGTCTCGGGGTTCTGTACTCATCCTGTTGACTGTACCCTTGGTGAATACCAAAGGTCCAGCAGCACCATCTCGTCCGTCCCTACCTGTGAACGTCCTCTTCCTTGAGTCATAGGCTTCCGGCAATTCATCCAAAGGCACGTATGTCTCGCCTACGAAATCGTCATCCGTCCAGAACTTGAATGGTTGTAGAAGGGGCTTGAGACTGTCGCTCACGAATTCGTCAGTGTATCTGAGAGTATCGGAGAAATTGTAGTTAGTCCCGAGTATGTCTCGGTATGCCTCGTTGGTGGATGTAGACTCACGCACTTGTATCACACACGGTTTACCCAATTCCACCTTGAGATTCCTATTGTCATCAGTCAAGTCCACTCGCCATAGTTGAACGTCTCCCTTGTTCACGAAAGCACCGCTCTCGTTACCGAGGAAATGGTAGTGTCTACCGATGCTGGAATGCGGGTATGGATTACCCGCCTTGCTCAATAGGCATAACCAATCAGTCCCTGCACGGAAACCGAGGGTAGGGGGTTCCTCAATGGATTCCTCAGTCTCGATGACCTTGTTGGCAGTATTGATATGCCAAAAGGAGCCTTCTTTGAGGTAATGACCGACCACGCCATCTGAGATAGCAGCATTGCTGTTCTCTTCCCACTTCTGTGTGGCACTGCGAACGAACCATTGTCTCCTGTCTGCCGTTTTCATATCAACTCCGACGAAACTACCAACGTATGTTACGAGATTTCTTCCGCTACCGCTGACACTTGTTCGTCTGTCCTCTATGAAAGCGCCTTCACTCCAGTCGATGAGTAGGTCAGCATCCTCTGCTTTCCAATCATCACACCCGTATGTGCTTGAGATATGTTCGATAAAAGATTCGATGACCTTGTCAATCGACTCCCCTGTCCTCTCCGCTTGCATCTCAAAGCGCTTCATCACTTCCGCTGGCCATTCATCTTGTTTCTGTCCCTTCTTGAAGGGATTTTTCTCTTTTTCACTCATTTTATTCATCTCCTCTCAATTCTTGGAGTATCTTGTTCAGAGTTACATTCAGATTATCTACTGATATTGCAATCTCTATCGCAGCCCTCTGTATAGTCAGCCCTAATTCTTCTATGTCTATCGCACGTATTTCGCTCATTGTTTCACAACCTGTTTCATTTTTGCTACCATGTAATCACAGTAGGAATAGTCATCGCCGGGCCACGTATATTTATGTGTCATCGTATCGCCATATACCGCCATGATGTCCCATAGGGCATCTAACGCCTCGTCGCTCTCAAAGTGCGAGTATATGTTGCGATAGAACCCATTCATCACGTGCGGTAGCGATTGCCCGGCTTGCAAAAGTCCATGAAGGTTTTGTCGTAGTTGTGTCCACTCACCACCTAATGCTAGTTCTACCGAGTCATCCTCAGTCATCGCTGCGAGCATCTCTACCCGTTCATCAAGTTCATCGAGGTTAATCGAATCGAGGAACATAATACACGCACGTAGGTCGCCGTTCATCAGTTCGACAAGTTGTTCTAAAGTGTGTAAATCTGATTCATCGGGGAGTAAGTGGAGATGCTCGCATATGTTCCATAGCCGTGAAGCACCATCCTCCGGTGATACGGGCTTGAATGCGTAGACGCTGCATCGTGAGCGTATGGCTGGGCGTATCTTCTCCATCTCATTACACGTGAGTATGAGCATGGCGTTCTTGCTATACTTCTCTATCAACTGTCTCATCGTATCTTGGGCAGCAGACGTGAGACCATCTGCCTCGTCCAGTAGTATCACTTTGCGTGATGCACCTATGGACTTGCTTCTCATAGAGAATTTGAGTTCATTACGGATGAAGTCGATGCCTCTGTCATCACTAGCATTGTTCTCAATGAAGTTAGCAGCATCGTAATGGTCACCTAGCATTTCCCTTGCTATCACATAAGCAGCGCTTGTCTTGCCTGTGCCGGGTGGCCCATAGAACAATAGCGCCTGTGGATATGTGCTCTCCTTCCAACCTTTTGCGTCCTTGACGAGGGTATCTAACCCTGCAAGGTCATCTAAGGTGGATGGCCGGGCCGACTCAATCAGTTTCATATTTTTCTTTACTACTGATATTTATATAGTCAGATATCATTTCTTCCTCTTCATCATACGCAGTCACCCATTCTAGGAATCCTTTCCACTCCTTTGGAGTGGGATTGTGCATTACCCACTCTAACATATGCCATCCTATTCTGTCGGTGATAGACTGCTTGATTGAATACATCGTATCTAACCTATCTAGTAGGAGAAGCCACTTAGTCATAGTATCGTTGTCGTAGTAGTTCTCCTTCAACTCGATATCGAAGGGTCGGAGGAATATTTCAACACATCTCCTCTGCCCATCAGTCCCACTCTTGAACAGGCTACGCCAACTCACTCTCTTTTGCACTCGCATTCCCAGTTTGGAATCGCTCCTGTTCTCCACCCAAGTCTTCATTCTCAATTCGCTAAGCATGATACCTAGTCCCATCCATTCTTCTCTTCTATCTAATTCACTCATCTTCAACACCTATCAAATCTACATATTGTGTAATGTCGCTAATACCCATGTCACCCTCTATCCCCAAGAATATAGGGTCGCTGAGTATACCGTTCCGTCTATCAACGAAGGGAGAACTGACTTTCACTACTATGCAATCACTATCGGGTATAGCCTTCCATGTCTTCCCATCTTCTTTCATAGAGTCATATCTTCTTTGTATAGCGAATAACACCGAATTTTGCTCTAGGAGTATATGAACTGTGCAAAATCCAACTTCGATGAAATCCAATCCATCAAGCGCTGAGAGTTTCATTACGAGACTATCATCGTGCTTGTAGGAGTGTAGTCTCAAGTAGTGCTCATGTGATTTCTTCACAAGGATGAAGCCGCCATAATCGGTAGGGTTGAACGCATTGATATTGGGAAACCTCACTACTCCACCCATCTTTATCATCGTCTTCCATGACTTCAAGTCCTCCGGCCACGCTATGAGCGCATCCTCATGGGCATTAGCATACATCACCAATCTCTCTCTCAACCCCAATTGTGGGTCTGTTGGGTAAGCAACATCAGTAATCATGTCTCCGCTTCTCTCTATGAGAATATCCTCTTCTTCGTCATACTCTATGTCGAATGACTTGTGGGATATACTTTGGTAGACACCACCATTGTATTCGACTAACCCCTCTTGCTTGTGCTTGCTCCAATTCAGATATCTACGTTTCCTCAATGCAGCGGAAGGCTTCTCCCACCATTTCTTAGGGTCATGCAACGCATTGATGTCGCTATATAAGGCATTGATGACTTCCTCATCAGTTAGGAATCCTCTGCTCGTTTGTATCGTCTCACCATCTACATCCACCTGTATGCCGATGTATCTAAGGAATTGAAACCTGTTGACTGGCATCGTATCACCCATGACGGATGACCAGAACAAACGGCCTTCGGTCTCGCTCATGTTCTTTGTTATGGGTAGGTATGCAGAGCCGTCGATGAATGCGTCTCTTATCGACAATGCCTCTTCCAATGTCCATTCCGAGGGGTTAGAAGCGCTACTCTCAGATGCGAGTAGTGAAGACGCTGAATCATTGACTAGGGAGTTGAGAATCTCAATTGGGGTTTCTAATTCTGCTGCTACTTTCAATAGTGTCCTTCTTTGAGTCAAGGTTTCTTCGGGATACAATAAATGGTAAGCCATTAACGCTTCGCTGTGAGTGAAGCATAGTTTTCGATATGCGTTAATGTCACCCATATGAGCGATTTCACAAGCCATTGACAAATCGAAGAACGTGACGCTCATGCAATGAGCACCTCGTAGTCAGATACCCATTCGTTCAACTTCGGTTGTGTACCCTTCCCTTTCATCTTCTTTGTGATATCGACTACCTTCCTCACAGTGACGCCGGTCTTGTATCTCTTTGACATCATGTATAAGCAATCGACCATGAGAGCGTAGTTAGAGCGCTTGTTGCTCCAACTAGGGTGTGTCCTAACCTTCTCAAACAAGCGAATCGCTTCTCTTGCTTGCTTGGGCGATAACCCGAATAACAAACCTAATTGATACCCTTCTATCAGTCTCTTGTCCAAACCGCTCACCTTTCAGAGCGGTATGTGTAGAACATGGTCTGCCATACTTCATTGTATGCGCTATGGAGTTTATCTTCTTCGACAGAATTCTTGAAGTTAGGATAATTGATGTTCTCTATTCTTTTCGCTATCACTCTTGCTACTGCCTTTCTCGGTATGTATGCCCTAAAGGGGTAGTCGGCATCCAAGTCTCGCCAATACTCACACATTGGAAACGCTTTCAACAAGTGTTCCAGTTTTCTCGCTCTCACTAGCAGTGTATTCTCATCGTTATAGTTCTCTACTATACTCAGCCATCCATCATTCAGTCCTATCCACATATTCTCCTCTCCTATCATTTTCCACTTGATGCTTATTTATAAGTATCACGCTACTTGCCTCGCTACATCTTCTACCCTTTGTTGCATGACATTTCTCGTCTGAGAATCACGCAGTGTAGACAGTGCTTGTTCCATAGCGTCTTGTCCACCATAAGCATCGAATGACCTACCCATTTCTTCCTCTCCCATACCACCATAGAATCTCTCCGTGTGTGGTGGTTTGCTTTGCATTGATTGTAATTCCCCCACTTGAGAGCCAAAGGCATCTCCCTTCGGTGCTCCTTGTGCACGATAAGGCCCAGCGCCACCCACATCCACGTAGGATGGTGTGCCATCAGGTCTCATCAGCACGTTGTCCATGTCTGTACCCAGTACGTCCCAGTTGGATATCAGAGCCTGTGGTACGAAGTCCTCACGTAATCTAGCCTTGTCATCATTAGTGGGTACTCTAGCCCCCTCTTCAAACTCAGTCATCATCAACGGATTGCCATCCTTGTCCTCTTGCATAGATGCCTCGGGCACACCAACACCGAGGGCATTGAGATACCTGTTCATGTCATGCTCGTTGCGTATGTGCGCAGGATGCGCCCCACGCTTGACTACCACCCTCTTACCGGAGGGGAGTGTATGCGCTACTGCTCCAGTGGAGCCACCCAAGTATTTGGGGTTCTGCGCTTTGAGAAATACCCACGCTTCGTCGAACATGATAACACCGCCTATTCACTCCTCTTCTTCTGCTTTTCGTTTATCGGCCTTTCTTCTATAGTGGTCAGACCAGTGCTTATTCCCTATCGTATATGCGATTCGCTTCCCCACAATATGCTTGAATACGTATCCCTTTTTCACTGCCCATTTCATGTTGTTGTGTATAGTCACTTGAGACACTCCCTTCAAAGGCCCACTCATAATTCCGCTGGAAGTAGTAACCTCGACTTTGTGTAGATGGCGAATCACCTTCCCTATTCTACCGTGCCTGTTGACTTGTGCTCTAGTCTGCTTAGGGGGTTCCTCGACGCCTCGGTGGGGAGGGAGGGTCTCTATCATCTCCCTAAGACGAGATGTTTCTTTCTTCATATCCCTAATGGTGTTCTTCCTCACTCCGAATCTTTTGTCTGTGTTTATGTTGCTCATCTTATTCTCAAGTTGTATCAATCGAGTGTTTATCTTGGCTAGGCTACCCATCACCTTCTTCACATTATCACCCTCTAAGCCACGTTCAGCAAGCACCCTATCCACTTCCACAGCAACCAATATCGCTGCTTTAGCCGCCACGTCATTCGCTACCGCGTTTATCTCACCTAGTTTGGCTTCCTGTGTGAGTTCAATCGCATCCAGACGAGAGTCATGTTCGTCTAAGGTAGCGAGAGCATCCTTAGCCTGTCTCTTCTGCTTAGTCTCCTTCTGTTCATATCTGTTCTTAGTAGGAGTCCTACACTCGTGACAGTATCTCGTCCTAGATTTGAGTGACATCCTCTTAAATGCCTTACCGCAGTTCATGCAATTCGTCACTAGCATATCATCACAAACCTATATCTTTCAACATCGTCTCTGCTTCTTCATCGACTTCGGGAGTATATGAACTACTGATGCTCTTCACTTCCAAACAAGTAGGGCACTTCTTCCTCAGTTTTCCCCTGCCTTCTTGCGTGAATGCATTCTTGCATATGTTGCACGTGTAGTCTCGCTTGGATGGTGTGTAGCACTTCCTCGCTGATTTCCTCGCTATCATTCTCCTGTGCTTCTTCTGACACTCCGAGCATCTGACTCTCAGTTTACCACGTCCGCTCTTCTCACCCATGTCACAACCGCAATCAGTGCAGTTACCATGAGACCGAGTCTTGAGAACGTATGTCTTCTTCCGATAGTCCTCCCTATGCTTGACCTTCAACTTCTCCCGACACTCATCGCACCATTTGATGCGACCCCTGCCATGCTTGGTGATGGTGTTCTCGCATCCAGCACACTTCTGACTACGCACCACACGTGCCTTCGGTTTGCGTGTGGCCTTCCTGTGTGCGCTCCTACACTCGCTAGACGTGCATAACTTCGGTTGCCTCCCCTTCTTCACAGGGTGACTGAATACGGTTTCGCAGATAATACAACTGAAATCCTTCATCTTCATTCTTTATCCCTCCTCGTGTCTAAGGTCATCACATGAGTCTGTTAGGTCAGCATCCACAAAGCACTCGTAGCAGTACGCCCAATGCCCTGTCTTGTCGTATCGTTCCACTTCTTCCTCGGAAGGCACGCACTCAGCACCATGTATGTCTTCACACTTGGTGTGGTGGCAATCGTACCAACGCTGCACTTCACGCAACCGCTTGACTTCTGCGAGCATATCTGCTTGCAGTTCACAAGCGTGGATTAGTAGCGATATCACATCGTTCCCATCGTATTTCATGAAGGCTTTATGCCTCTTTTCTAACTTGTCGTCCGTATTCATACTACCACCACCTTCTCAGCCATCATCTTCACAGCCTCAGTATCCATCTCCACAAAGGGCGCTGGCACTGCTTCCAAGCAGGTGAGCGAGTCACCGGCTCTCGTAGACCATGTGTGACCGAGTACCTCTGATACTGCCTTAGTGACAGCACTACCGTACTTGTCATCGGCTGTGTTCCACTTACCATCATTAGCAATGTCTGTTGCTATGTCGTTGATTGCCTTCTTCACTACCACGCTGACTTGTTCCGGTGGTGCATTCTTAGGCACGAACGACCTTATGGCTATCCGTGTGAGCCTTGCGATTATCTTCTTGGTCGGCAACTTGGCGGTTATCCTCTGCTTAACGGATGGGCACTTCCTGTACCCATACCCCTTCGTCTTACCAGCCTCATCCGTCCTCTTAGTTCTGATGACGAACGATGAGCCTGTGTTCAAGTCCATCACGAGCACGTTGGGATTGCTGTAGTAGTTCTCATCCGCATCATGCTCATCGCGCTCACTCTTCTTGAGTATGGCCCCCGCCTTCTGTAAAGCGGAGCCTACCCCATCAGTCCACTCCTGTTCTCGTATTCGTTCCATGTTCTCACTTCCTATCCATCTTTACTACTGATATTTATATAGTCAAATCTTCAAAGCAACTTCCTTCGTCTGCGTATGTCGTCGAGATACTCTAGCATCATGCCTAATCCAGCGCAAGTCCAAAACAAGTCACTGTCTATGTCCATATATCCAAGCACGTTTGCTAGGCTACCCATTGTGATAATCACACCAGCCACAAAGAGCCACTCGTGACGCACTAGGAGGAACCGTATGTCCTCCACATCTACATCACCGTCCTCGTTGATGTCTAGCAGTTTCAATAAGTCACTCTTCATGTTCACTCCTCCTCCTCTTCTATCACTCTGACGAACTCGTTGCATTCCCTGCAAGCGAGTATATCGCCTATCGTGGTCTTGAGCATAAGACATTCAGGAAGCACCTTGAGGCACTTAGCGCACTCGACGTTGCTACCCATGATGGCAAACACAACTGTACATTCCTCCGCTATACCTGTAAAATCAAACTCCATCTTGCTGCCGACGATGTCTATGTCGTTGACGAATCCGTCAGTGGAAATACTGCTTGGTCTGTAGATATCGTTCATTTACTCACCACCGGACACTTCGGACACTTCTTTCTCTTGTCATGGCCCCAGTGGACTTTCACTCCACACCATCGACATTTCAAACTTCTCATCTCATCACCACCCATTTCTGTGGAACGTACTCTGCATCCATTGTATCGTAGTGCCATAGCACCAAGTCGATTGCCCACATCTCCAGTCTCTCCTGTTGCTCGACCCAGCACTTCAAGAACGAAGTGAGTAGGGGAGTTAGCCCTGTGATATAGAGATTGAACCTCAGAGGCTGTGCTTGTGTTCCCCAATCATATTGTACCACGTGGTTTCGGATGAAGTCACGACATACCTTCTCATGGACATCAGTAGCACACGGTAGTTCAACGAAGCCATCAAAGACAAAGTAATCCATTTCCTCATTTTCGTTGGTCCGAATCGTGTGTCTACCATCACACAATCCTATGTGTATATCCAGTCTCCCCACTATCTTCTGACTCATTCTAACATCTCCCATATGATGATGAATATTAGACCCGTCATGATGACGGTCCCAATTCCAAGAGTACGCCAAGTCATTCCTCTTCCTCCTTTGTAATCAAACGTTTCAAACGCTTGATTTCTGCTAAGAGAAGTGGGGCGGCGACTATGAGATTCCAATCTATTTCATTCAATTTACCCACAGGAAGTGGGTGAATTGAAGGTTCACCAACTGCTCTATGATACAATATCCACGGCCCCGGTGTGTGTCCTTCAAACTTGTCTAGGTTCATCCAAACACCCCCCACATATCCTCGGGGTTCTCCCTTGAGTGTACCAGCATCTCCAGTATCAGATTGAGTTGGCAGAAGGCGCTGCCCCATCCGTTAGGTGCGTCATACTCCCTTATCGCTGCTTTGATTGTCTTGTCGCCAACGCTATGCTTGAGATTCTGTGGGTGTGACCTGTACTGGCTTATCTCTTTCAGCACCTTGCTACGCCCCCTCTCGTTCATGTATTTCTTCGTGACATCTATGAGGAACTGCACTAGTAATACCTCGGCTTCCGCTCCTGTCGTACCACTCAAGCCCCTGATGCCCTCCTTACCGAAGATGTCATACCACAACTGAGCACCATTGAAGGTGTAGTTTCCGTCATAGTCGCTTATCTGAATATCGTAACTCATTTCATCACTTCCTGTTATTCTCCTTTACTTCTGATATTTATATAGTCAAATCTTCATTCCCAAAGTCGCATAGGTAGAGCGGGGATGAGTGACTATCATGCTCATTACGCACGGTCATATC
>TARA_R110000824_G_scaffold28435_2_pt1 | contig 22733 bp, 29 predicted proteins | sample TARA_R110000824 | Tara Oceans TARA_R110000824 (sample SAMEA4397747) | marine metagenome | biome: Polar Biome; feature: [MES] marine water layer (ENVO:01000295) within the mesopelagic zone...; material: water (ENVO:00002006), including particulate matter (ENVO:01000060) such as......
CGGGGGGTTCCGCATGGTTAGCCGTGCGATCCCCCCCGGTTGTCCGGGGGATTCCCCGCGGTTGTCCGGGGGATTCAATAATCCAACCGTAGCGGGGGGACGTTAGGACTTCGACCATTCGACGAAAATCCGACGCCGGAAACCCCGTAAAATCTTCGAAGTCGTCCACGGTCCACGCTTCGCCCGACGCGGTCCCGGAGTCGGATAAAAATCCGTCCAATCGTTGGTCCGGTCGGCGCGCCGAATTGACATTACAAAGCGCGACAAACAGTCCGTAGACCATAGCGCCGTCGGGCAACCGTGACAGGCGTCGGAGGCCGCGACCGAAGCGGTTCGGGTGCGCGCATTTCGCCGGGGCGATTAGTCGCCGGGATTCGTTCCATTCGAAATTTTCGTTCCAGCCGTTGATTTGAAACATTGCTTTTTTCCTGCGTTGTTGTTGTTGTTGTGGGGTCCGGGTCGATCCGCGGGTCCGTCCGTCCGCGGGGGTTGGGGGTTAGGGCGAGGCCAGTTGCGAAACGATCGTCCGCAGTTGGTCAACAGATCGGCACAAAAAACGCCGCGAATTCTGTTCTATTAGTTGTTTTTGGTGCGCCGCGACGCGGGTCGTCGGACCTTTTAATTCGACTTCGATCCATTCCCCGGAATTGTCCAGGATAAGCAAATCCAAGACCAACGGATTCCGCGGCGCGTTCGCAAGGTGTATTTGCCAACCGCGCGGGGGCGGACCCGACGCGATATTCGTCGCGGTCCGTCGCCAGTACCCTATCCAATCCAACCACTTTTCCGCCTCATTCTGTAAAATACTTTCCCGCCGCGCGACGGGCGCGATTGGTTCGGCGGTCCGACTGTCCCGCCGGTCGACTGCGGCGATTTGGTCCATTACAGCGCCGCGATAACGTAAGGGGATTTCGTCTATTTTCATTTTAGAACGACGTTGCGCCGTTGCGCGTCTATGATTATCGTCGCGACCAGTTCCGGGTAAAATTCAATGCCGGTTCGGGCGCAAACGTCCAGGGCGATCCGAACCGCGGCGACGAAATGGTCGGACAATTCCCCGGTCCCATTTGGGACCGCAACCGGTCCAGCCGGTCCAGGCGAATATTCAATCGGCGACGTCGGCGCGATAGGTGCCGGGGGCGCGGTCGTTGCCGGAGTGGGGAAAAACAGGTCGTCGGGGGTCGGGGCGGTCGGCGTTGGGGACGCGGGAAAATTAGTCGGGTCCGGGGGGGAAGCCGGGTCGAACGTAGGGAACGCGGACGGGGGCGCAATAGGTGCCGGGGGCGCGCCCGTTGCCGGAACGACGGTCGCGCGCCCTGTAACGTATATTTGCGTTTCGTCGCGGAAAGTCTTTTTAACGACCCCAGGTCCGCAGAATTCGACCGGCGTCGGCGACGGCGGAAGGGGGATACAGTTGTTCATTCGCAACCGGACGACCGAACCGTTATCCGAAAATTTTCCGTTTTGGTATGTATATGCGCCCCCGGTCGATTCGGCGCTTTCTTGCGCCCAGCATTCCGCGACCCCGGAAACCCGGTCGATTTCGGTTTCGTCCGGCAACTGTAAAACGTCCGCGATTGTCATAATATCCGCCCCCCTTCGATTGTGATATCCGCGCCCGAACCGACGATTTCGATCCACACTTGGAAGTCGTTGTTTATTGCTAAATCCCGCAAAATTTCCAAACTGGCGTCGTCCATTAGCGACCCGTCGCGGATCAATAAAACGCGAAGGTCCGGGTCGACGGCGATCGATAACAGCGCGCCGACGCGAATCTGTTCCGCGGCGGAACAGTCGGGAAGCGGCGACCCCTTGAAATATAACTGGTCGTCCGCGATCGATAGACCGGGAACAACGTCGTGGACCGACGACAATAGCGCGACGCGATCCGATCGCAATTTTTCGACCGATTGATTCAGCGCGACCGCCTTCGACGCGACTTGGTCGATTTCGTCGGACGCGACCGACAACGCCTTCCGCCATTGTTTCCAAACGCCCCGCTGTTCGGCAACGACCAACGCGTCCGAATATTCCGCGACCGTAATCGGGGGGACCGGTTCCAGTTGTTCCAATCGTTCGCGAATCCGTTCCCCCGACCGTTCGATTTCGACGTCGATCGCCGCGATTCGCGTTTCGAGTGTCGATCGTTCGCGTTGGAAATGTTCGATCGCGTAACGATCGCGATCGTTTTCCGCTTCCGCCGCGACGTATTCGTCCCGGTCCCCCCGGCGACGCAATAGGGCCGGAAGGGGGTCGTCGAATTTTAAGTCGTCGCCGGATACGGACGAAAACGCGTCGCGCGTCGCGGCTAAAGCCCGGACGCGGTCCCGGACGTTTCGTCGTTCTTCGACTGCGACGGATAGCGCGTCGTCTATCGCCGCCAGTGATTCCCCAGGCGCGAAGGTGTCGACCAATATCCCCAATTCCTTTAATCCGAAATCCCGGATAAAATCGTGAGGGTCGACGATACCGATCCCGCCGGATAATTCGTTTAAAAACGTTTGAGGGGAATCAATATTCGCGGTTGCGTTTGGGTTGTCCGAACCGGGATCGAAAACCGCTTTAACTGTAACCGTCGATTTTATTTCGTCGACTTTATCGGTCCGGGTCCACCGTCGGCAAACGATATACTGGCGACGTTGGTCGCCGTCGCGTCCGTCGAGTTCGATCGACACTTCCGCGGACGTCGCCCCGCGACGAATAACTTCCGACGCGGCGACCCTACGTCCCGCGATCGGGTAAAGTATCGCGTCCAAAACGGAAGACTTTCCGACGGCGTTTTGTCCGCCGATTCGGATAACGTCGCCGATCGCCGACGGATCGATTTCGACGTCGACAATCCCTTTAACATTGCGGATTTTAACCCGTCCAATTTTATATCGGAATTCCGCCATTCGGCGCGCCCCCGGTTCCGTCGGTTCGGATTCGTTCGATATCGTCGCGCGAATATTTTTTAGACAACCGGCGCGGTCGGATTTTCCCGTCGCGAATCCATCGACGCAGGGTCGCAGGTGATACGCCTAAAATAGCGGCGGCGACGACGCCGGGAATCCATTCGTCGTCGTTGCGCGTTTCGGTTCGTTTTGTTTCGTCCATTGCCGGTCGTGTCCCTTTGAGGTCGGAATGTATCGCGCGGGGCGACGTATGCAACCCCCCCGCAAAGTTGGACCGGTCAAGATTTGGACAGAAACAGCCCAAAACGGGCGAAAGGGCGGTCGGGGACGTAATGGTTCGGGTCGGCAAGAAAAAAGCACCGACGGGTCGCGCGGACGTATGTCGGGGGACGCGACTTATTCGTCGATCAATGCGACGTACTGGTCCGCCGCATGATCCAGCTTACCGTCGAAGGTGGACTTTAACCATGTAACCGGCAACGCCGAATATCCGAAGCGGGGGACATAACAAATCGGGTCCAGGCGTCGACAGTAAATCCGACGGTGTACGATTGGAAGTCGCGCGCGCAACAGATCGACGAACGCGCGGTCCCCGACGCGGGGCGCGGCGATTGCACATAAATCGATCGGGGTTGTTTTGGAAATAATTGTCGACGTAATAATCGCGACCGCCGCCCCAAGCGAATGTCCAACGATCGCCCCGTCCGGATTTTTTCGAACCCAATCCCGGACAGTCGGAAGGACGGCGTTTGTTGCGCGCAAAAAACCCGAATGGACCTGGACGGTTGTCCCGTCGATATCTATTCGCGATTTGGCGCGGTGTAGATTAAAAAACCAATCCCGAAACCCGTTGGTCCCGCAGATTGCGAAAACCGGTCCGTCGGGCGTTTCGGTCGTCGAAAATTCGACCCCTTCGACTTCGACCCGATTTTCGTCGCGATAACATTCCGCCGCGCATTCCGCCAACCGTCGCCAATGCTTCACAATCCGCCCCCCCTTATAATTGAAACCGTCGCCGCTAAAAACGCAACGATTGCAACAACCGTCTGCCAGTTCGCGACCGTTGTTTTTTTTGCGATCGATAGTTCCGCGATCGTCTTCGCCGCGTCTGTCGCGCGACGGTTGGAAGCGTCTATGTCGTCGCGACATTTTCGAACCGCGCGGTCTATGTTGGCGACCTGGACAATTAAACCGGGGCGGTCGGGATTTAACCCCCGATCCGGTCCCACTAATGCGGACATTATTTTTTCCGTGTTGTCTGCGATTTCGCGAACCGCGCGAACCAAATCACTATCGACCATAGAGTCGTCCACAATCCGCCCCCCGCGTAACCGTAAGAAAAAAACGGACCCCCCAATTTTCACGATTGCCCCAGCCCATAAAACAAAAATAAAAATTAGAAGGGTCCGAATACATTAGTTCGCCCCGGACGCGTGTTCGTCCAAGACAATTTCCAACGTCAATTCCACCAATTTCGAATTAGGGACCACCATTTTTTTAGGGTGTCCGTTTTCGCTGTAGAAAGTGCAATAATATAACCCGATCCGGACAAGCCGAAATTTTCGTTTCGAAATTAAAACGGTTTGATCTAGTGACAATTCCGCGCCGCGCTTAAATAGGATTCCGGAAACGAAGTTTTGGATCGTTGTCCTAAAAATTAACAGCGCGACGCCAGTAAGGAACAGCGCGCCGGTTACCCCGGAGATCGCCTGTAATAGGTCTTGGGTTTGTGGCGCGGCGATCGTTTCCACTTTTTACTGCGTCGCCATTGCCGCGAACGGTGCGATCGATTTTACCGCTTCCAAAAATGGACCTTCTAAAATATGCGCGTTGATTTGGACGGTTTTATCGCCGACCGGATTCCCGTCCGCGTCGGGCGGGGACGGAATGTCGATTGTCATATCCGCCGCGAATCCTTTAAAAGACATAACGCGCCCCGAACCGTCCGCGACAGGCATATCCACGGACGCGCAACCGGTCGCAAGAACAGCAACAATAACGAAGCAAATTGTTTTTTTCATTATAGACATTTTCCCTTTGTTTTTTTATACGATAACGATTTCCCAATCCGGAAACGTAGCCGCGCCCCAATCGACAAACGTCGTCTGTTGTTCCGCGGTTAGGTCGCCTTCCAGGGGAAGTTCGAAACGCCCGACGGTTGTCATTCTCGATTTGTTAATTCCGGGCGCGATCGCGTTTAGTTCAGTTTGTGCCGCGCCGACTTCTTCGACGTTAAATCGTCCGTCCCGGTCGTATATTTTTACATTCATTTTTATATCCACATTTCCGCGCGATAGAATCGGAATCCCGCCGCCGCAGTTGTTAAGGTTCGAATCCCCATTGTGGGGTCCATTGCGAGTGTTGGAAGGTTTGTTGTTATTGTCGTGTCCGCTTTAAGGATCGTCCCGTCCACTTCGGACAGGCGCATTCGACAACTTGCCCCCGCGGACGAAAATTCGATTTCTAAATCGTATATCTTCGCCGCGTCGGGCGCGACGCCAGTATCCACTAAAGTCTGCGCGGCGTTGCGCGTTACGAACTGAAAATTAGTGTCGGGGCGCGCGGTCGAAAATGTAATTCCGCAATGGTCGTTCGCGTAGTCGTCGGAATCGATCGTGTTGTTGTACGTTCCATATTTTGTGAGCCCCGCGAAAAACCGAACGTTCGTCAAATCGGACAGTCCAAATCGAACCATATAGAAAAAATTTGCAGTCGGCAAAGTATGGTAATAATAATGCGAAATCCCGAAGGTCGCTTCGTTATTAGTTGACGTCCCCGTGTCGAATGTTTGGAAATATCCGCCCCCGTCAGTTCCCGGAGTCGTCGCGCCCGAAACGGTTTCGTACAAATACGAAATGTAACCGGTCCCCGTGAGAACCGACGACGACGTTCCCGACCCCGACGGATAGATATAATAAGCCGCGCGTTTAACCAACCCAACGCGACGCGCCATTTCCAAATAAGTCGGCGGGACTTGGTCGATTGTTGCGATTAGCGTATCCATTTCGCTTGCCGTGTAATAGGTAGGGGACGACGGGGGCGGCGATCCCGCCGCGCCGCTGTCCAGTTGCGCGTAGATTGTAACCGCTAATTGCGCGATCGTTTTCGGGTGTCCGTTTGTATCGACGTAAGTCCATTCAATAAACCCCGCGACCGATTCTTCGGTCGTCGATAGCGCCGTCGTTAGGTCGGCGTCGTTTAATGCCATTGCCCAGGTTACGAAACCGGTCGCCAGGTCTTCCGTCAGTGCCGCGTCGAAGCCTTGGTTTATTACGTCTTGGAATCCCCATAAATCCGCGCCGACCCCTTCGCGTCGGGAGCTTTCAATACTACACCGAAGCGCCGTCGCCGCGGTTAGGTTCGAATTTATTGGGGTTTCTGTTGTCACGTTTCGGACGATATGCGCGTTTATCAGATTTGTGTCGCCATTTATCATTTCCAATTCGGACAGGACGTCGCCCGTCGCAGTATTCGAAACGACGCCCGTCGTTTCGTTGATCGTTAAAACGTGCAAGTGCATATTATTTTTCCCCCCGGTTTCGTCCTAAAAAAGGACCGCGCCGGATTCGTCGGCGACTATTAAAAAATACGAAGTGTGTTCCGCCCCGAATCCGATCGCGGTCGATTGTTATTGTGTCCATTATATTACCTTGTCCAGCCCGTTTAATACGTCCCATTTATGCAAGACGTAAATAACAAAAGGCTGTCGGACTTTCCAACCGTTTTCGTTTCCCGAACCGGGGTCCGTTCCGGTGAAGGTTGGAAAATCCCCGACGGTTATCGTTGGGACGGTCGCGGTTAGCGTCGGCGTCGATCCGCCCCCCGCGCCAGCGACGGGAATAATCGAAAATTCGTCGTTCCCCCCGTCGTAATCGTTGCATTCGTAAGCGCCCGACGGGGACACGGTTAAAGCGGTGTAAAAATTAAACGTCTTTTTCGGCGTCGACGTTGGCGACCCCGCGACGAACAGTTTCGTAACGGTCGGCGCGTCCAAACTGTATTCGTCGGCGTCGGATTCCGGACCAAAGTCGAAGCGCCGACGGTGGACGGTATACGTCCCCCCGGATTCGCGGACCGTCGAATCGTCCGTTTCGCCCCCGTCGCCGATCGAATACGACGACGCATTCCAGGCGGTAACCGCCGCGGCGAACGTCGCGCCGGTTCCCTGTCGAAATTGCGAATTGACGAATCCCAGGGTCGCCGCGGTCCCCGCGACAACGCAACCGGTCGACCCCAGCGACGAACAGTCCGACGCGGTTATCGAAGTGCAAGAAGTATGCGACCCGTAATCGTCCAGGGGCGCGCAAGTATTCCCGCCGCCGGTAAACTGTATCGTTCCATCGCGCGCGCCCGAATCGTTTTGGACGTCGACATACCAGGCCGAACCGAACCAATACAACGCAATCCCCGCAGGGGTAGAGGACCAAGTACAACCGGACCCGGAATGTTCGACAGTGTGCGCGCCGTTCCGACCGTCCCATATTGTCCCCGCCAACCCGGACAGGGTAACCGAAAACTGCGACGGCAACGACGGGGAACAACTATTACAGGCAATCGAAGGGGGGGCGGAAACGTCCTTTAATAGTTGCGACGTCCAACGCAACTGGTCGACAATCCGTTTCTGTTGCGACAACCATTCGAAATTTAATTCGTCCAATTCGTCGTGGTCGATTCGCGATTCCGAAAGCGCCGACATTAACGACGCTTCGGTCCAATAAGGAAAGGGGGGCGCGACAGAATAGTCGACGCCTTCCCATTCGTCCGCGTCCGTCGTGTTCGCATATTCCGGAATTAGATCGTCGATTAAATCCCGAATCTGTCCTGCGATCGTCTGCGTCGAAAACGCCGCGAAGTCCGTCGCGGTCGCAGACAAAAACGAAGGTTTCGAAATGGTCGCGGATTTGTCTTGTCGCGCGTTGGCAATGTCGACCCGTTCATTTAGCGCGATTTGGAGTTCCGCCAGCCAGGGCGACGGATCGAATAATTCGAATGTCCCCGTCCAAGTTTCCGTCCATGCCATACGATCACCCTATCCGCGCGGGGATATGTATATCGCCGCCGCGCCACGTTTGCCTAAGGTTAGAATTCGCCGAACCTGTCGACGTAACATATCCCAACGTCCAAAAAATTTCCCCGTCGACTTGCGCCGGGGGCGCGGTCCCGGCGACGGTCCAGGGGGTCGCGGTTATCGTCGTTCCCGATTTCGTTATTTTATATCCGATCCAATTTTCGCCGACGCCCGAAACCGTCAGGTTTTCCGCGGCTGTCTTCGCCAACCGATCCAGCCCGACCGTTATCATATCGTTAAATCCGTATGTCGCTTCCGCGCGAAATTCCCCGAAAACGACCCGCGTCGCGACCGTCGCGGATTGCGTCAACGTAAACCCGAACCGGACGTCGGACGACCCGCCGGACCCGGAACGAATCGGAAGGTTCGATACTTGCCTTTCTAAATTCCGAATCCGCGAGTCCAGGCGCGCTATTGATCGGTCCCGCCCCAGGCCGATAATGTCGAGGTCGAAAAAATCAGTATTGACGACAACCGACTGTCCGACGATATCATATCGGATATTGTTAATAACTGTCCCCGTCGCGATTGTCGCGCCGCCGATCGTCGTTTCGGACACGACCTTCCCTAAATGATCAAAAACTATAGCGTCGCGGTAAGGGACCGAAATCCGATTCCGTCGGCGTCCGTACCAGGCTTGAGCTATATCGGCGGTTCGCGATAAAATATCGGCGTCGCTTCGAATGGTCGCGTTTCCCGACTGTTCGACGGCGGTCCCGTCGTCGTCTATATCCGTCCTAGTGCCGTCGATAACGATCCACAATTCCGCGTCGGGGACGTCTATAATTTTCGTCCGTATTATCGACCCCGGTTCGACGTCGACCGCGGTCCGCTGTATTCGAACGTGTTCGTCTGTTTCGACTGCGACGGTAAACGAAGACGATTCGTAATCGTAAGACGCGCCCGATTGCGCGGAATGCGTTTTTCCGTATGTATGCTGTTTAGGCGCGTCGACAACGATCCCCAAGTCGTCGTCCATCATTCGCAGCGTTCCCGGCGCGCCCCCGGTTCCGCGTTCGATCATAACGAAATTTCCGGTATCGGCGACGACCATTCCGATCGGGCGACGCAGTTCCCCGTCGCGCGGGTTGCCGGTATACGCCGGTTCGGATAACGGTAGCGTCCGCATAAATCGCAAATCCGGACGCCATAGTTTTTGCTGCGTCGTATAGTCGGGCGCGCCCGTCGCCGTATTAACGGCGGGAAAACACTGTTTCGAATTTGCGAGTCCATTCCACGCCGACGGGACGACGTACCGTGTGAAAACGTGTCCCAGTGCGTCCGATTCGGAATCGTCCAGCGATTCGTATAATGCTTCCTCCGCCGCGGTCCACCCCTTTTCTAAATTTCCCCAAGCAAAATTAACAGTAAAACAAGAAACCATGCGCGCGCCGCGGACTACTATTCGGTCATAGTGCGAATTTTCGACTTGCTGAATCGTTGGGATTCCTGCGGTCGTCGAATCCGCGAGATTCAACGTTAGGACCGTCGAATTTCGCGGGACTAAAACCGTCGACGGATCGCCGGAAACGGTTATGTCCGTGTCGGTTATTGTCCGGACTTCGATCGTTTGGTCGTTGCAGTACCAAACGAACCCGTCGCGGGGGGAAATAACGCGCCCCAACGCGGCGAAATAAGTAATCCCCGACAAATCCCACTGTCGGGTAATATTCGCCAGGGCGGACGACTGTCCCGCCAGGGCGAACGACGTCCCGAATTCGTCGTTCGCGACGCGTAAAATATGTTCTGCGACGTCCAGGGCGGTCCATTCGACCGGGGACGAAGTCGAAAACGTATACGACCCCCCGGATTTTCCGGTCGATCGGTTAGGGTATCGCGCGCGATTGCGCGACCCGGTTCCGGTATTAAATCCGACAACGTGTCCGACTGTCCCGGCGTCGGTGACGCAGGACGCGAAATCGTGTCGTTGAAGATAGAACTCCATTCCATAGCAAGTCCATTCGTTTATCCCGGTGTCGTAATCGTCCGCCGCCGCGCCCGGTACGGAATGCGCCTTAAGTTCCCCGTAGGCTTTTGTTCCCGGTGCCGCGACGTACCCCGTCCAGGTGACAGAATCGCCGACGCCGCCGACGCCGTCCGTTTCGGTTATTACGATTTCGACAAACTTTCCCGCAATGTCCGCCGAATCGACCGCGACTTCGACACTTCCGTCGTTGACGACCCCGAAGACTTGGGACAGTTTCGCGGTTCGGACGCGGGGCGCGAGATCAAACGAAACAGAATCGACCCGGATTGTCGGGGGGGCGGCGACGAAGGCGTCCGCGAGTGCCGTTTTCGTTTTGATTGTATACGAAAAAGGCATTTACTGGACCCGTTTAATTTCCAGCCGCATAGTTAAGCGCCAGTTCCCCGCGACAGTCCCCGATAAGACGACCCGCTTCGGAACGTCTATATCGATCCCGAACAAAAAAACCGGATATTGTACTGCGTTGTTTATGTCGCGAATTAAAACCGTCCGACCGATTAACCCCTTCGCCCCAGCCAACCAACCGTTCAGTTGTTGCAGGTTTTGAAAAAAACGGTGAGCGGTTACGGTCTTCCGGATTCCTTTTTTTCCTATTAGAAGGAACGTGTCGCCGTCGACCCCCTTCCGCGAATGGTCTTCCGCGCGCATAGCGAAAAGACCGGCAGTCCCGTCTATTTGCTGGAACGTTAAATTAACTTGCGGCGGAAGCGCCATTTTTCGCCTATTCCGGTTTTGTTCGTTTGGTCTTTTTCTTTTTCTCGGTTGTGTCGACGGTTGTCGTCGACCCGCAACCGGGGCAACGATAGACCGTCGCAGTATCGGACGCGGCGGTTATTTGCAGTTCCACGTTTTCGCATTTTTCGCACTTCATAACTTCCCCCTGGTTTCGTTATAGGTCGTTCGCATCGATAGGGACGGGCGGTTCCTTTTCGGGGTCGACGATCGGAATGTTTTCTAACCGCCGACCGCGCGTAATTTCCGGAAGGAAGTTGTCGTCGCGCGTCGCGGCGATAACCGCGTCGGTTAAAGCCGTCAACGCCGTTTTTAGATTGTCCTGTCCGTCCCGTCCTATATTTTCCAATTTTAGCGCGGCGATTGCTTCTTCAGTATGCCCCTGCAACAGTAACGCCTGTTTTTCCGCCAAAGAAATCCCCCCTTCCGCGGTTATTAAATTTCGTCGCGCCATTACTTCGAAAAGTGCTTCGATTTTTCCGGTCGCCGCCGCTTCTATTATTTCGGCGCGGATCGTTTTGAAGCGTTCCCGTTCGCCCTTGGATTGGCCGACCCGCCCCGAAAATTGGTGGATTCCAAGTTCCAGCGCCGTTTCGCCGCCCAAAAGACGCCGCGCCAAAAGGTCTGCGACTTTCCCCGTTCCGAATTCTAAAATTTCTTCGCCGCTTCTGTCTTGTCTGACGTCTTGAATCGTTCGGAGCTTATGCGCGAATCCTAAACCGCCCAAAAACTGTCCTTCGAAGGTTTCTATTTTATGCGCCTTCCGAAGCGATTCCACTTCTTCCATTTTTCGCGCGCGGACGCCTTCCCGCGACATATCTTCTTCGGCGGCGGTTAGTTTTGCCGCCGCGCGTTTACGTTCTAACTCCGCCGCCATTTCCGGCATGACTATAGTAAAAATTCTTTGCAATTCCGCGCCGATATCAGTATCGGTTCGGGTTCGGGTTATCGCCTCTTTAGTAACAAGGAATCGGTCCAATTTCGCGACTAATTGCTGTATTAGCCCAACAGCCATAACGTCCCCGCCGCCTTCGCCCAACGCCTTTATGATTTTGTGCGGCTCTTCAAATTCCCCCGCGCGAATGCGTTCGACCATGTTTAGAAGTTTGTCCAATCCCGTATCGCCGACCATTTCGATTTCCTGTCCGTCGACTTTAAGGGGTCTAGTCATCATTCGCGTTAATAACGTCGACACGGTCGACGCCGTCGGTTTGCCGGTGACGTCCCCGGTTTCGGCGGTTCCGAACGCGAATAACGATAGCAATTCCTGTAAGTCGTTTCCGGTCGCCAAACCTTCCGCGCCGGTTAACCGGATCATTGCGCCCGATAGTTCCGAAATGTCGCCGCCAGCGCGCGACCCGGTAAACAACATTGTTTTAAACGCTTGGTCTGTTGTTAATTCTTGTCCCCCCCGGCGCGCGGATTCCTGCAATTTAATAGCGTTCGCGGAGAACGACGCCATATCGATATCGGGGTCGATTGCCTTTAGCTTCGCGGCGACCCGAATCGCGGCGATTTGGTCTTCGGACGACGCGCCAGGGGTTTGTCCGCGAAGCGCCATTAGTGCAGACATTGCCAGCGCGCCCCCCCCCGCCCCTAACGGTTCCCCGGCTTCGCGCATCATTGCGCGAAGGCTGGAAACGTCCGCCGCGGACGTTTGCGGGTTGTTAACGATAAATTTTCCGACAACGTTCCCTAGTGTCGCTTGTGCCGTAAACGCGCCAGTATCGACCGCCTTTAATCGTTCGAATTCGGTTCTAATCAACCGAACCGACCCGGCGATCGCCGCCGCCGCGGACCCGATTCCGACCAGCGCGCCGCCGACCTTGGAAAACCCCGCCAGCATAGACGACGACGCCGCTTTCCCGGCGCGCCCGGTTTTTTTCATTGCGCGGCTCATGCCCGCCGCTTCTAACGCGACTTTTCGTTCCGCCGCGGACAATTTTAACAACGCGTCCGCCGCCGCCTTCGCGCCGGGGGTCGTTACTTGGACTTTAATTTTCGCCAATGTTTACGCCCCCGCCATTTTTACGCCAGGTCCACACGTCCCGCAAATTCGAGAACAGTGATGATCCGCCAATCAGCAAAAGAGAATTGTCTATCCCCGTCGTCGGGTCGTTCGCCGTCGCGTCCGGATTCCATTCGCCGAAGATATTTTCTTCGGGCGTAATGTCGGGCGCGACGGCATCCGAAAAAGGGTCCGCGCGCATTCCTTCGGATAGTTGCAACAAGTTGTCGACGTCGACAAACGCATGGAAAATCTTCCCCCAGGCGTCCGCGTTTAAGCACTCAAAAACGGAAATTTCGAACGGGGTAACGTCATAGTTTAGACAAATCACGCGCGCGCAAATGTCGCGAAGTTCGTCGTCGCCGATATCGACGTCGTCCGTCCCGGTCGCGACCGACGACAAAATGATTTCCGCGTACCTTTCGACTTGTTCGGAAAGTTGCCGCCAATCTTCCGCGACACGTTTTTTCCAAAGGCATTTATTGGCCTTTTCGTCCCAGGCGAAAAATTCGGTTCGTTCAAGTGAACAGGTGGGAAGAAGGGGGTTAGCGACGGGTATTCGCCAAATTTTCCCGTCGCCCAGTTCGACGTCGTATCCCCCCGGCAAAAACACGGGACGCGCGACGTCCGCAGGTCCGCAAATATTAAACGTGCCAACCCAAACGCCGTCGTCGACCCGAACCCAATTTTGAAGATTCGCGGCATACCGCAGCGCGGCGTATTGGACTTCCGGCGTCCCCGCAAAAGGCGACGCCAACAACCCCGACCCCGTTCCCGGACCGTCGGAATTGCGCGCAATCATGCAACGTTCGAACCGCCAATCCCAAGCGTCCGGAATGTCGGTCGCCCCGGCGAACCAATAAAGGACCGGAAGCGGTTTCGCGACAGTGTCGGACATTAGGAAACCTGGTCGAATGTGATAGACGTCCGCGAACCGTCTAGTCCGCGTTGAATATGGCAGTTCCCCAAAACGACGTCGAACGTCGCCGCCGCGTTCGCTTCGGTGATTCGCAACGTTACCGCGGCTTCCGTTCCGCCTTCTATCCCGTCTTTCGACAAATCCCCCGCGTCCAAAAGTCGCGCCGAACCGGAAAGGTTTAGCGCGGAATAGTACAGATAGGACGGTTTCTGAACCCCGTCGTCTTCGACGGTATGCGTCCAACTAACGTCGGCGGATTCAACCGCGGTTATTGTATCGCCCCCAAGGATTAAATGTGTTATGTAATAAGCCTTCGTCAGCGTCGCCGCCGACGCCGACGCGACGCCAACGGTACAGGAATTCCCCCCGGCGAAGGTCGCTTCGAATTTACATTGAAGACGCGCGGCGCTTTGCCGATCGGCGGTTAACCGGACCGGATAGATTACCCCCTGCGGAAACGAAACCGACCGGTATGTCGTACTGAAACCGCCCTGTTGTTCGTATGCGCGGTGATATACGTCGACTTTCGTCGTCGCAAGACCCGCGCCGACTTCGGTCCAGGCGGTAACCAAGGACGGGTCCAGTAATGTTACATCGACCGTCGGGCGTTTCGCGACGACTTGTCGAAGGTCTTTATTTAGGGCCGCGCCCGACTGCAAATCGTCGAACCTATGGTCGCCCCCGATCGCGATCGAATCCGCTTCGAAACCTTGCGAAGTTGTCCCCAGTAAAAACGCCCAAGGCGCGTACGTTGTTGTTGCCGCCATTCGTTAACCTTCCCCCCTAACGCTTCCGCGTTTTTGTGTTTGCATATTTTTGTATTCGTTTATCTGCGACCTTCGCGAAAACCGTTCCTTCGTCGCGACGGATAACTTCCAGCGCCGCGCGTTTGTTTGCGACCCCTTCCGGGGAAACAATGTACCAGGGGACCGTTAACAGCATTTTTCGCGCGTTTAGTGATCCTTGGAACGTCGCGTGTTGAAGCAACACCATTTGGCGCATTATCCCAGTATCAACCAACGGAAGAAGTCGGTTCGGATTTGCGCGATTTTGATCAAATTTGGCTTGTATGTCCAGCCGAAGCTGTTCCCATTCGGACCGGGGCGTCGCGTCGAATCTCGCCCGTATCGCGGCGGCGCGGTGCGCGGTATCCTTCCGGGTTGAATTTTGCTGATATTCCGCCGGGTAAAGCGTGAAAGCGCGCGGGGTAAAATGTCGGGGCATAAATCGCCGACGGTGATTCTTTAGCGCCGCGTCTATCGCCTTCCGCATTTCCTTTTTTGCGCCGCGAAGGTTCGGTCCGGTGTATTGGTAGACTAACGACATTATTCCGTCTTCCTAGAGTTGTTCAATACAAACGCGCGGACGTATGTCGGCAACGTCGCGGGTCGCCATTGATGGGGCAATTCTTCTTCGGGGATTTGCGCGACGGCGGTAATTTCAAAGGCGGATTCCGTCGCCAACATATCCGATAAGATATCGTGCATGGAATTGTCGAAAGTTACCGCGCGTTCTTCGTCTTGTTCGGCGACGACCGCGAAAAAAGCGATCGGGATATCGATCGACAGTTCGTCGACATAGGACGCAATTCCCAACCCCGGACCCGACCGTCCGCCAAACTCTACTATAGGGTGTCCGATCGCGGCATAAGTCGTCTGTGAATTGTCTTCGAAATTGATTGTATAGGCATGGATATACCCCTTCGCCGTCGCCGCGTCTGCGGTCGACGTCCACGCTTGGAAGGCGTCGGTCCCGGCGACCAACGACCGCAAACGATCCACATTTAGCGACCACAATCCCGAAGGGGTTGGAACAGCCATTTTTTACGATCCCCCTAGGGTTCGGATTGCCGCGACTTTGCAACGCATTTCGACAACGCCGTCCGCGTCGGATACAGACGTTATTTCGACGACTTTCGAATCCGACGTTCGCGTGATCCGCCCCCGGTTCCGCGCGACCGATAGGTCCGCCAGTTTCGCAAAAACTGTAAAGTCTTCAATTTGAACGACCCCGAAACGATCGACCGCGCCTTCGGACGCTCGGTCGATAAATACCCCGCTAAATTCGACAGTCGACCCGGCAACGCCGGACGGCGGATCGTATTCCAGGGCGATCGACCAATCGTCGACAATAACCGTCGAATCGTCCGCCAGGTATGTTGCAAAATTTGCCATAAAAAAAACCGGGGGCGACGGGGGACGGATCAACCCCCCCGCGCCCCCGGCGACCTTTAACGGTTACCCGTATTTTTTAGTTCAGCCCCAACGCGACCGATCCGGTCGTCGCGGCGCTTAGGGCCGCGGCGGACGCGCGACCGGCAAGCGTATTACCGGACGCGGTCGTTGTGAACTTCGAAGTCGAGTCCTTCCAATATACGACTTCCCCTTGCGCCCAGGCTTCACCGGTTGTTTTTGCACAATCGACAAAACGACCTTGGACCATAACCGGCCCCGTCGTTGAAGCGGCAATGTCGTTTACGCAACATCCGACAACGCCCGAAATGAGGACAAAAGCCCCACTGTCACGCGCGGTTACCCCGTTCGCGTAGTCGATCGTTTCCAATGATTTTTCGTAGTTTTTCATTTTTTTAAGTTCCCTTTTTTGGGGTTATTTTAGTTGACGTGCTTTGCCGCGCCGCGATAGTCGATCGCCGCGGCGGCAACGTCGCCAGCGACCTTGAAGCGGACGCCATCGACGGCGAAGCCTGTTTCCTGTTCCAGGCGCGGCGCGTCGTTACCGTCCAAGAAACGGACTTCGACAACGGGCGCGTCCGCAGGATTCGCGAACGCATAGGTAATATTAGCCCCGGACCCCGTCAACGTCGCGTTTTCGATTTCCGGTTCGGCAACCAGGGTAATCCCCAGTTGAGCAATATCGACCGCGCGATTGTTGTCGGCGCGATCCGTTTCCGCCAACGCTTGAATGTAATAATTTTTCAGCGTTGGACCCGTGACGATAACAGCCGGGGACAGGTTCAAATAAGAACCGCCGTCGACGTCGGTCTGTTGCATTAGCAACAATTCCAGCGACCGAATAACCGCTTCCGCGGTCGCCTTGGTAGTTACTGTCGTCGTCGCCGCGTCAAGGTTTGAATGTGACGCATGGAACAGCGCGACCGTGTCGGTTAGCGCGCCATTTGTTAACAGGACTTGAACCGCCAGTTGGTTGATAGTCCGCGCCCAGGCGCGACCGTGCATTGTCGGAATGCGATCGAATGCGGACAGGTCGTCGTTAACGATCGCCTGTCGCGTAATCGAAAGAATCTTCCCGTATGTCTTCAACTGGATTGATTCCTTTTCTTCGCTTGCCGCGTATGCCGGGAATTCCGCGCCTTCGGGAACTTCGGACATTACCCCCGATTCGGACAGCGCCGCAACCGTCGACGTTTTGAAGTCCGACGCAGAACCGCGCGAAGTCCAGTTCGACCACTGGACCGGGGCGCTATCATAAGCGGCGCGAAGCGTTTTCGCGACGCTGTTTTCGAGGACATACGGGAAATCCCCCGTCGCCGTAAATGCGCGACCGACTATTTCCTGTCGCGATCCGGTCGTCGATAGACCGGCATTTCGGACGCAGGATTCCGCAAGGTCGAACAGCGAACGACAATCGACTTTAGCGGCGCGTTGTTCGTCTTCTTCGGACAGGGTCCGCCCGGTCCGCTTTTGGATTTTCGCGACCATGTTCGCGCGACGGTGATCCGCTTCGTCGACGCGGATCGTTGCCGACGGTTTGTCGTTGGTCGCCAGGACGTCCAACATTTTAGCGCGCGCGACGTCGACGGTTACGTCGGACGAAACGCATTCGTCGCGAACCGAAGACATTCCCGGCATTGATTCGAACGGCGCGAAGGCGGCGCGAATGTCGCGGATTCGACCGCGTTCGTCGGCGACTGCGGCGTTTTTGATTGCGCCGGTATCGACAACCGCCGCTGGCGCGGGTGCCGGTGTCGTTTCGGTTTGATCGTTAGCCGCGCGGAATGCTACAACGTCCGCGGGGGACATATCCGGATCAATTCCCGCGCCGGTCGCATATGCGCGCGCCAGGTCGCCCGAAAAGGATTCGTCCATACCGTTGTCGGTTAAAAGTTTGTGAACGTTTGCGTTCATTTTTTCGCCCCTTTGTTTTTGCTTTTGGTTTTGGTTGTCTGTTTTATGCGCGCGTAATTGCGCGTCTATGTCTGCCTGTATAGGCGTTAAAGACGCTTCGTATAGCGTCCACGTTTTAGCAATCCGTAACGGTACGTCCGCCGCGGAAAATTCCCGACCGGCAATCGTCGCCGTTTCGCCAGGTTCGACAAAGGAAATCGCGCGTTCCTCGTATCCAATGGAAACCCCGGACAAGTGTCCTTCGGTTACCAGGGTCCACGCTTCGTCCGCGGTCGTCGAAAATGTTATCCGCCCGATCAGTTGGTCCCCGTCGACCCGGATATGGTCGACCGATCCAAGCTGGAATTCTGTCCCTTCGGACCGGTGCGAATTCAAAAGCGGAACGCGACCGCCAGCGGCGGCAACGCGGGACAGGTCGACGCCGGACATAACGGTTAAATCGTCGACCGGTTCCCAGCGCGTCGAGTCGAACATACGGACCGCGCGTTCGGTCGCCAAAACCGCGTCGACGGTTCGCGTTTCAGTGTCCAAGGTTGCCGGACGCAACGGCGCGTCCGCGCGGTAATGTAAAACCCCGACGGCGTCGGCGGTTCGCGACGGGACGGGATCAATCGACGCGGTTTGTTTCGCGCGCGCAATCTGTCGGCGACGGGCGCGACGTTTTTCGGTTTTGGTTTTCGCCATTTTTTCCCCCGGTTAACTGATTAAACGCAACGCTTCCGCGTCGGCGCGCTGTTCTTCCGCTGTATCGTCTGCGATTGTTGTCGGCGCGTCCGGGTCGATCCCTTGTAATTTCGGGTGAACCGACAAATCCAAGGCCGCCGCGAAGTCGATTTCGTCGCGGACTTGTTCCAGGTATTCGCGCCAGTTTCCGCCCTTGTTTTCGACTTGTTCTTTTATAGTCGAAATCCCGGAGTCAATCGCCATTATTGCCGCGCGGGTGTCCTGCAAAGGATTAACGCCCCCAATCGCGCGCGGTCGGGAATACGTCGCCGCGTAGGGGTACGCCGTCGCGGGGGGTTGGGCTATTGCGCCCGTCGCCAGGGCGTTGTCGATGAATTCCCGGTGAACCGGTCGGGACAAACGATTAACGGCGAAGGCGTGCGTCCAGTCTAGGCGGCGGCGCGTGTTTTGGTCGGATAACCGACCCCCGGCGAAATTCGTCCGTTCGTAATCGCCGGACAGTCGTTCGTAGGAAATGCCGATTCCGATCGCGATCGACCGCAGAACTAACCGCGTTAGGGCGTCCAGGTCGTTGGATTGCGACGGGTTGTGGGAATGGACTTCGCCTTCCCCGGCGTTGTGGATCGCGCCCGGTTCCAAGAATCCCAAAACGTCCCCCGCCGCGTTCGTCGAATCCGCCCCGGACGCGACCGCGTTCCCGATTAGCGACGGCGTCCGCGCGCCCGGTTTGCGGCTGATAACCAGCGCGATAGCCTGTTGTACTTTGCGCGAAACAAGCGCGTATTCTTTGACTTCCCGCAAATAGGACAGGTCCGGGATGATCGGCGCGAACCATGTAATCCCCCGCAACATTCCAGGCATATCCATCCTAAACGAATGGATCATATCTTCCGCCGGTATGCGTTGGATTTTCGTGCGCGCCAATCCCGTTTCTATATGATAGGCGACGCGCCGACCGGTCTTGTCGAATTCGATTCCGGAAATTACGTCGTTCCCGGACTTCGGGGTCGACCTATATTCGGCCAGTTGCGCCGGTTGTATAAATTCGTATGCCAACGGCAAAACGCGACGACCCGCGCGGAAGTCGTCGACCAGTTGGCGACGGTGTAAAAATGCTTCCCCTTCGACGACGACTTCGGAAAACCATAGCGACGACATTTCGTCCCAGCCGACCGCCCCGGTCGCGTCCGCTTCGTCGTTCCAACGGTCCCGCAAATCTGCGACCGCGGCGTTTTGTGATTGATTCGCAGTCGTCGAAGTCGGGTCCGTCCCGGATCGATAGGCTATTTTCGGGGCGACCGTTATCCCGGTTCCGACGGTCGCGTCGACTAACGCGTTTGCGGCGGCGCGCGCGTATGCGTCATTTGCAACCAACCAACGCGCGCGTTGGGCCGACTTGCGTCCGTCCGATTCAAAAATGTCGTGATTCGACGCCGTCGCGATTTTTCCCCACCCGCCCGTTAGTCGATTGTCGACAGCGGAGTCCAGGTATCGCCGAAAGTTGATTCGCGCCGACGCGCGTTTGTGGACCGTGTCGACAAACCCCAGGCGTAACAATAGCCGGTCGAATCGTGTTAAATCTGCGGTCGTCATATTATGCGGTAACCCCGCGCGTCGATACCAGGTAAGTCCCGCCCGACGCGGCGTCGGTTAGTTCGTCGATTCTAAGTTGTAATTCTTCTTCGGCGTCGAGCAATGACATATATTCGGACGACATTGGTCCAAAGTCTTGGTACGTTGTCGACGCGACCCCAAACCCCCGACTGTATGATTTTAGTCGGATCATTTTCGGGTACTCCACTTCGATTTCAGCGATACGGGCTTGGACCTTCGCCAATTTTGCGGACAGAATGTCGGACATTGCCATTCCTTACAATCCGCCCGGATTAGCGGATCGCCAGTTCCACCCGGTCGAATGTTTTCGCGTCGCGAAATATTCCCGTCCCTATTGGCCCAACTTCCCCCCTTCGGGCGATTTTTAGGGGTCCAGGGGCGCGATTGTGGATCGGGGGCGGTATAGGGTCCGCCCGGACCGTCGGAAGCGCCAGGGGGTCCGGGGCGCGTCGGCAAAAAAAAGCGCCGGGAAACCGTTTTAAGGGGGTTCCCGGCGCGATTGGGGTTTCGGGGGCGGATACGTTCCGCCCGGACCGTCGGAAGGACTACAGCGCGCCCGACGGCGCGACCGACGACAACGCGCGTTCGATCATTGCCAAGCGGTCCAACGGATCGTTTACGCAGTCGATCGCGGACCGGCAATCGGCGACCGTGTCCAGTGCGGCGCGGATTCCTGCGGACAGGTTTCCGCCGCCGACGCTTTGCGCCGACGCGACTTGGTCCGCGGTTAGTCGGATTTGGACAAGTTGCTTTTTCATTTTTCGTTCCGGTTCGGGGTTGGGGTTTCGGGGCGGACGGATTCGTCGTCGGCGATCAACGTCGCGATCGATCCAAGACCGAAGACGACGAAGGCGACAAATAGGACAATCGTTTCCATTTACTTTTCCGGGGTTGTGGGTTGTGGGTTGTGGGTTGTAATACTATACAACCGGTTGGTCGACATTACGCGTCGAACGCATATCCGGACATTGTGTCGAGCGTGAACAGTCCGCAATCCGCCGTCGCGTCCAACGCGCGGTCCAACGGCGCGGAATCCAATCCGAAGTCGGCATAACCCGCGACGATTGTTTCGAAATATGACGCCGACGGCGACGATTCGTCCGACGCGTCCGCCATTATATAAGCCATTACAACCGCCGCGTCCGTGTCGTTGCGAAAGTAGATTTTCCGGTACAGGTGCGGAAAACCTTCGTAACGATCCAACGCGCGTTCGCAGGATTCCGTGATTTCCCAAAACCCGACGGGGGTCCGTTCGCCGGGGGCGGGGGCAATGTCCGCGACGGAACGGAAGACCAGCCGGAAGTCTTTAATCCATCCGGTCCCGCAGGGGCGCGCCCCCGGACAACGGATCGACATTTGTTCAATGTTGAGGTTTGACCCGTAGGCGGCATAGACGACGCGCGTCCATTCGTCCGCGGTCGTCGTGGTGTTGGTACTGGTGTTCATGGTCTGCGTTTCCTTCGTTGTGTCGTTGTGGGGACCGGGGGCGGATTGTCCGCCCCCGGTCGGGTTTGGGGGTTTAGTTCGCGTCGTATTTTTTCGCCATTTTATTAGCAATTTTTTTGCAATCCTTAATCGTCGCCGCGTCGTTGTCGATCGCGCCGAAGACGATCCCGCGAAGCGGGTCGCCGGTCTTCCTGTGGCCGGTCGTCCACCCCAAGCGGTAATAAATGCGGTGGACTTCATATTGTCCGTCGCCTTGGTTGGCGCGCGACGCGGGTTTCGACGGGGCGGACCAACGGGTTTTCTTCGCGTCCGCTTGGGACAGTTGAACGAACCCGATCGCCATTTGTATAGCTGCAATCGCTTTCGCGGTGTTGAGCGTCCCCGCGAAGGCGCGGAATTCGACGCGTTGTCCGCCGTTGGCGATATGTTCAATGTTCAGCAAATGGAAACGCGTCCGATACGATCCGGTCATGTTGCTTTTGGCGTTTTTGTCGTTTCCGTATTCTTTAATCTTGTTCGCGAATCCGGCCAGTTCGCGATTACGCGTTCCCGTCGTCGCGTAAATTCCGACTTCATGGTTTGCGACCAACGAAATCAGCCGCGCCAAATCCCGTTCGTCGCCTTTGAATTCGACGGTAACGTGCAGTCCGCAGGAACGATTGACCTTCGCGCCCTTTTCCCGCAAAATTGCCAACGTCGACGCGACGTTTTCGATTCCGTCGCGCCCGGACAAAATCGGCGAAATGAATTCGCAACCGCGGCGACCGGCGGTCGCGTCGATCGATCCGTCGCGTTCAGCCTTCCAGTTCGTCGCGTTTCCGGAAGCGTCCGTCGCGGGAAGGTAGGGGACCGCGACCCCGTTATGGTAACCGCCGATCGTCGTTTCGCTTTGTTGGTTGTTGTCGATTGTCGTTTCGAACTCTACGCCGAATCGAATTGTGTCTGCGTTCGTCATGGTCTGCGTTTCCTTCGTTGCGGGGTTGTTGTTGTTCGTTGTCTGCGTCGTTGTCATGTAGTTATAATAGTCATTTCGAACAACATTACAAGCGTATACACAAATGTTTCCCCTGGTAAATGGGGGGAATCGCGGCGGTTCCATACGGGGCGCGGGTTTGCGGCGGAATGAAAAGACCGAAAAAAAAATACAAAACGACAAAAAAAAATCCGGAGTCCGCGCAAATGATCGCCGACGAACCGGAAAAGCCAACCGCGGCGCGCGCTAAATTCCGCGCATTTGCCGCCGACCGGACGGGTTGTTTTTTGGGGGGGGCGGGG